>Ga0209654_1000422_pt1 | contig 41638 bp, 43 predicted proteins | sample SaaInl1SG_22_DNA_FD_184646 | JGI IMG/M metagenome (GOLD analysis project Ga0209654, IMG submission 184646) | Marine microbial communities from expanding oxygen minimum zones in the Saanich Inlet - ESP_161SG_22_DNA (SPAdes) (version 2) | ecosystem: Environmental > Aquatic > Marine > Intertidal... | reverse complement strand
ACGCTACAGGCGTAATGATCACCATCACCACGCAAATCTTCGATCTTTACGGTTGCATCCGGGAATGCCGCCATAATTAACGTCTCAATTTCAGATGCCTGCATAGCCATAGCTTGGTTCCTCCGTAAAAAGGATTATCCGTTCATCAAATTCGGAATTGTATCTTCAACACAAGACCGCATCCATGATATGGATATGGAGGCTTCATCACCAAATTTCAATTCGCCGCCATCATTCAATGTTCCAATTTTTGCAAGAGAGACACCAGCAGACGCGGCGGCACTCTCTATTTCGGCGCCGTCATTCACGGCAATGATGTAACGGCCCTGATCTTCGCCAAAGGCCCACCCTTGTGCATTTCCGCCAGCTGGCAGATCAATCGCCGCGCCAAGCCCTGCTTTTAGGACCATTTCAGCAACCGTCACAGCCAAGCCACCATCGCTAATGTCATGCGCCGCGGCGATAGTGCCAGCGGCGATCTGCGCCTGCACAAATTCACCATGCTTGCGTTCGCTCGCCAGATCAACTGGTGGCGGTGCAACCATTGTGTTTTCCGAAAAATGACGGGCGAATAGGGACATACCCAACCAGCCATCATTATCATCGGCGTTTTGGCCAATCACATAGAGGCTTTGTCCAGCGGCCGTTGGGGCGAGGCCAACAAGGTTTGCTATATCGTCAATCACACCAACCATGCCGATCACCGGACATGGCTTGATCGCCTTGCCGTCGGTTTCGTTATAGAGCGACACATTGCCCGATACGACTGGCGTATCCAATGCGCGCGCGGCTTCACCCATGCCAACCACGGACTGGGCCATCTGTGCCATGATTTCCGGCTTTTCCGGATTGCCAAAATTCAGGTTATTGGTGATCGCCAAAGGCTTTGCACCAACCGCGCAGATATTCCGGTAGGCTTCGGCAACCGCCTGTGCACCGCCAGTTTTTGGATCAGCCTCGACATAGCGCGGCGTGCAATCGGTGGTCATCGCCAAACCTTTTTGACTGCCATGAACCCTTACTACGCCGGCGTCACCGCCCGGTCCCGCAATCGTATCAGCCATCACTTGGCTGTCATATTGCTCATAAATCCAACGGCGGCTTGCAAGGTCAAACGTGCCAAGAAGACGCTTTAGCATTGCGGTAACACCGTCATTATTCGAGATGCTGTTGCTGGATAGAATATCGAGCGGCGCCACTTCTTTTTGTGGGCGGTCATATTCAGGGGCATCATCAACCAGCGGATCCAGCGGGATATCACAGGCTGTTTCGCCATTTTTGAGAAGTACCAAACGTCCGGTTTCGGTCACTTGGCCAATCGGCATGAAATCGAGGTCCCATTTATCAAAAACAGCCCGCGCGACTTCGGTTGCATCCGGCTTTAGCACCATCAACATGCGCTCTTGGCTTTCTGAGAGCATCAATTCATACGCGCTCATGCCTTCTTCACGGGCCGGAACCAGATCGAGATCTATTTCCATGCCGAGACCGCCCTTAGAGGCCATCTCAACCGATGATGACGTCAAACCCGCGGCGCCCATATCTTGGATCGATAGCACAGCGTCAGAGGCCATTAGCTCAAGGCATGCCTCCATCAACAATTTGCCGGTAAAGGGATCGCCGACCTGAACAGTTGGCCGCTTTGAGACAGTTTCATCGGAAAATTCAGTCGAGGCCATGGTCGCCCCGTGAATGCCATCACGTCCTGTTTTCGCGCCAACATAAATCACCGGATTGCCCGGACCAGTTGCCGCCGAGCGGAAAATCCGATCACTATTCGCCAGACCAACAGCCATTGCATTGACCAGAATATTGCCGTCATAGCTAGCGTCGAAATTAGTCTCACCGCCAATTGTCGGAATACCGATGCAATTGCCATAACCGCCAATGCCGTGAACCACGCCGCCTAGCAAATGCTTGGTCTTTTCATGATCCGGCGCACCAAAGCGCAGGGCGTTAAGCAACGCAACAGGTCGTGCACCCATGGTGAACACATCACGCAGAATACCACCAACACCGGTCGCCGCGCCTTGATAAGGCTCGATATAGCTAGGGTGATTGTGGCTCTCAATCTTGAAAATCGCGGCAAGGCCGTCGCCGATATCAATCGCGCCAGCATTCTCGCCCGGACCTTCGATAACCTGTGGTCCATCAACCGGCAGGGTTTTAAGCCATTTCTTGGACGATTTATAAGAGCAATGTTCCGACCACATGGCCGAGAATATGCCGAGTTCGCACAGGTTTGGAACGCGCCCCAAACGGGTTAGGATCAAATCCCATTCCTCTTGAGACAAACCCATTGAGGCGGCATTTTCAAACGTCATTTCAGGTTCTTTGTGAGCCTCAATCATGATGCTAGCGCCTCCAGGCACCCTTGCAGGAGGGTGGCGCCATCAACCCCACCCAATTCTTTGGAAATAGCACGTTCGGGATGTGGCATCATGCCCATAACCCGGCCATTAGTTGACACAATACCGGCAATATCCTTGGCCGCGCCATTTGGATTTGCAGGACCGTAAATATCACTCTCGGCATAGCGGAAGGCGATCTGTCCATTATCGTCAAGACGCGCCAATTCTTCATCGCTGGCGAAGTAATTGCCCTCATTATGCGCCACCGGCATCACCAGATCAGAGCCAACTTCAAGATTGGCGGTGAACGGCGAGGATACAGTTTCCTGAACCTTGATCGCGGTATTGCGGCAGACATAGTTCAATCCGGCATTTTGCACCAGTACACCTGGCAACATGCCAGTCTCTAGCAATATCTGAAACCCGTTACAGATGCCCATAACCGCGCCGCCGCGGGCCGCATGATCCATTACGGCATCGATCACTGGCGAGCGCGCGGCTAGCGCACCGCAGCGCAAATAATCGCCGAATGAAAAACCGCCCGGAATGATCGCCAGATCAACTGGGTCAAGGGTGGCTTCTTTATGCCAGATGAGTGAGGGGCGACGACCAGTCAATTGTTCGATGCCAACCATCATGTCCCGATCACAATTGGATCCGGGGAAAACGACAATCGCAACACGCATGGATGAAATACTCATGGCTATTGTCCGTCCGGAATTTCGATCTCATATTCTTCGATAACCGTGTTTGACAACAGCGTTTCGCACATCCGCGCGACACGTTGATTTATGCGGGCAGGGTCGGTTTCGTTGATTTCCAACACGATCCGCTTGCCAACGCGTACGTCGTCAACCTCGGCAAAACCAAGATCACCCAATGAGCGGGCAGTTGCCCGGCCCTGTGGGTCCAATACGCCTTCTTTCAGTGAGATATTTACAATGACCTGCATTGTTTAACCCTTATCTGTTGATGGAGATGGCCGGTATGTAATGGCCTGTTAATAAGAAATGGTGGTTAGGACGGAATAGACACTCCCAAACGGTTAGCGATTTCTTGGTAAGCCTCAATCAACCCACCCAAATCCCGCCGAAACCTGTCTTTGTCCATTTTTTCGTTCGTCTTTACATCCCATAGGCGACAATTATCCGGGCTGATTTCATCGGCCAACATGATAGTGACACCATCTTCGCCATAGGCACGGCCAAATTCCAGCTTGAAATCAATCAGGCGGACGCCAATTGCGTAAAATAAACCGGTTAGGAAATCATTGATGCGAATTGTGTCCTCACAGATCACATCTAATTCCTCTTCGGTTGCCCAGCCGAAGGTTACAATATGTTCAGCCGCAATAATAGGATCGCCCAGCGCGTCATCCTTGAGACAGAATTCGATCAAGCTGTTGGGCAGGGGCGCGCCTTCTTCAAGACCGAGACGCGGACAGATTGAGCCAGCCGCAACATTGCGGACGACAATCTCAATCGGCACAATCTCTAGTTTGCGAATAAGCTGTTCGCGGTCATTGAGACGTCCAAGGAAATGAGTCGGGATGCCAATTGCCTCAACGGCTTGCATGATATGCTCGCTGATGTAGTTGTTGAGCACGCCTTTGCCATCAATCACATCTTTTTTCTGCGCGTTATAGGCGGTTGCATCATCCTTGAAATATTGAACAAGTGTGCCGTCTTCTGGTCCTTCGAAAATAACTTTGGCTTTGCCTTCGTAAAGCATTGTTCTTTCGGTCATTCTATAGGCCTTTCTTAGTGCCAATACGGTCCTAGTGCCAATTCGGTTCTAATGCCAATACGGCGATGCTATTTACCAAACACCCGGTCAAAAATTGTGTCGACGTGACGGAAATGCTGCTCCAGATCAAACAATGCTTCCAGCTCGTCATTTGATAGATATTGCGCGACATCTGTATCGGCCTTTAGCTTGTCTAGATAGCTACCGCCTTCACGCCATACATCCATCGCATTACGTTGAACGAATTTATAGGAATCTTCACGGCTAACACCCTTTTGGGTGAGGGCCAGCAACACTTGCTGGGAATGAACAAGGCCGCCAAGCTGATCGAGGTTGGCCTGCATATTCTCAGGATAAACCAGCAAATTCTCCATAACACCAGCCATCCGGTGCAGAGCAAAATCAAGACCGATGGTGGCGTCGGGGCCAAAAACGCGCTCGACTGATGAATGTGAAATGTCACGCTCATGCCATAGGGCGACATTTTCCAGCGCCGGCGTTACCGCGGCGCGAACGATGCGGGCAATACCCGTGAGGTTTTCCGTCAATACAGGATTGCGCTTGTGCGGCATTGCCGATGAACCTTTTTGACCGGCGAAGAAAAACTCCTCGGCTTCGCGGACTTCGGTGCGTTGCATGTGCCGGACTTCGGTGGCCAATCTCTCGATTGAACTGGCCACAACGCCCAAGATCGCAAAATACATTGCATGGCGATCGCGCGGGATCACCTGGGTTGAGACAGGCTCTACAATCAATCCCATTTTATCGGCCACATGGGCTTCGACGCTTGGGTCAATATGGGCAAAGGTACCGACCGCACCGGAAATAGCACAGGTGGCGATTTCACTGCGGGCCGCTTCAAGGCGGCTACGGCACCGGCTAAATTCCGCATAATAGGTGGCAAGCTTTAGACCGAATGTGACCGGCTCGGCATGAATGCCATGACTGCGGCCAATTGTTGGTGTGCGCTTATATTCAAAGGCCCGCTTTTTGATCGCGGCCAGCAACCTGTCCACACCCTCGATCAATAGATCAGCCGCGCGCGTCATCTGCACCGCGGTGGTTGTGTCCAGTACATCCGACGATGTCATGCCCTGATGCACAAAGCGCGCTTCGTCGCCAACATATTCGGCAAGGTTGGTTAGGAACGCAATCACGTCATGTTTGGTTTCCCGCTCAATCTCGTTGATTCTGTCGATGTCAAAAGCGCCGCGTTCCCATACTGCGGCGGCTGCTTCGGCGGGGATAATTCCTAACTTTGCCTGTGCATCACAGGCATGCGCCTCGATCTCAAACCAGATTTGAAATTTGCTTTCCTCTGACCAGATGTCACTCATCTCCGGTCGCGAATATCGCGGGATCATGTGTTTTAATTCCTTTGCGTTACCAAGGCGTGGGTTGTAGCATCGTAGCTGGGATAAATCCAGTATGAAGCCCACAAATTGTGGGTCATTACACGGGAAAAACACAACATGCTGTTTAGACGACTAGTTTTAAGAGCTTTGATGCACGCTGCGCAAAGTCCAAAAGTGCAAAAAAAGGCAGGAGAAGTGGCAAATAAGGCCCTTACCGCCGCGCGGCCGGGTCTATTACGCGCGAGTCGGAAGGCTGGCGAGATGACCCGAAAGGCCAAGGACACCATTTCCGGCAACTAACGGCGCCACTTTGCCCAAGCTTTATTATGTGGCTGGGGGGTCCTACAGATAGCCGAGGCTTCGCAGGCTGATGCATTTGCCCGCCGCAACAATCAGATGGTCATGCAGGTTAATCGTCATGATGTTAAAGGCTCTGCGCAATTCCTTGGTCATGCTGATGTCGGCTTCTGAGGGTTTTGTCTCACCGCTAGGGTGATTATGCACCAACAAAACTGATTTTGCGTTATTGCGAAGGGCGACATTTATCACCTCGCGAATGTAAACCGGCGTTTGATCTATGGTGCCCCGTGATACCTCATCCTCGGCAATCACTCTGTTTTGACTATCGAGGCTAATCATCAGGAAGATTTCAATCTGTTCATGGGTGAGGCGGTTGATGCAATGCCGGTTGATCGCGCCCCAGCTAGCAAGCACTGGTTGGAATTTGATGTCATTATAGCTGAGATGGAGCGCCGCCGCCTCGGCAACTTTGATACAGGCGATAGCCCCATGGCCAATTTTTGGAATGGCTAGCAATCTGGCGATGGGCGCTCTTAGAATGCCCGATAGTGAGCCGAATTGTACGAACAGATCTTTTGCCAGCGGTTTGGTGTCACCTCTGGGGTTGCCACCATAAAGAATGATCTCGAGCAATTCTAAGTCGGTGAGCGTGTTGGCGCCCTTTTCTATAATGCGGGTGCGCATTCGGGTTCGATGACCCGTAACCTTGCTTTGCGATGTTTTGTCGTTAGGTGACTTACCTGTGGGTGTCTTCATCCCACTTTTTACAACGATTGAGATAAATAAAGCGTTAACTCTACAGGTCCTAAATGCCAGTCTTAGGTGTAGGGCGGGGCGGAAAAGCCAGCAGGGGACAGGGTGAAGATTTCAGGCGCATCTTCAGTAACGCCGATAGAATGTTCGAACTGGGCCGATAGCGAGCGGTCACGCGTAACCGCGGTCCAGCCATCGGGCAGAATTTTTGTCGCCGCTTTACCAGCATTAATCATCGGCTCGATGGTGAAGATCATCCCCGGTTCCAACGTCATGCCAGCACCAGCATTGCCATAATGCAGAACCGTTGGCGCACAATGGAAGGTTTGACCAAGGCCGTGTCCGGTGAAGTCACGAACGACAGAAAACCGCAGCGATTCAGCATAGCTCTGGATGGCGTGACCAATATCTCCAAGCGTGTTGCCCGGACGCGCCGCATCAATGCCTCGCATTAAACATTCATAGGTGGCCTCGGTGAGCAACCGTGCCTTTACCGCCGGTTCGCCAACATAGAACATGCGGGATGTATCGCCGTACCAGCTATCCAGAATAACCGTGACATCAATGTTCAGTATATCCCCTGTTTCCAGCTTTTTTGCCCCCGGAATACCGTGACAAACGACATGATTGAGGGAAATACAGGTGGCCTTTGGAAAGCCTTTGTAATTGAGCGGTGCCGGAATCGCGCCATTGGCGGTGATATATTCATGGCAAATACGATCAAGCTCTTCGGTGGTGACGCCAGCAACAACATGCGGGGTGATCATGTCCAAAACCTTGGCCGCAAGATGGCCCGCCGCCCGCATGCCGGCAAAGCCTTCTTCGCTATGTCTGATTACTGGTTCTTCGCGCATGATCCGCTCTCATCAAAGACTATATAACAAGCCATAGACCTACTGCGAAAGCGCCAAAAAGCCAAGTTTTTTAGCAAGGCACTCGTTTCGACTATTACCAAGATAACCGGATATTATTGGATTTGCGGGATGGTGTGTCTTTTTGCTCTGTTGCATTTCCATTGTTGCTACTTTAGGCCTTAGCCTTTAACCGTCGGGTATATTTCTGCCGGTATGTTTTTGTGGAGCCTAATATGACTAACCCTACTGCCGCGATCATTGTTATAGGGGACGAGATCCTATCGGGCCGGACCAAAGATAAAAACATTGGCTGGCTTGCCGAACAACTTGGTGCACAGGGGATAAAGCTCTGCGAGGCGCGGGTTATTGCTGATGTTGAAGAGGTGATCATCACCACAGTCCAGCAAATGTCGCGGCAGTATGATCTGGTCTTTACCAGTGGCGGCATTGGCCCCACGCATGACGATATCACCACCGCATCTATCGCCAAGGTCTTTGATAAAGAGGTGATCCGTCATCCAGACGCCGAGGCGGTGTTGATCAAGCATTATGAAAATACCGATTTGGAATTTAACGCGGCGCGTCAAAAGATGGCTGATATCCCGATGGATGCTGATCTGATTGATAACCCGCTGAGCGCCGCGCCCGGCTTTATCCTTGAGAATGTGCATGTCCTACCCGGTGTGCCGTCAATCTTGCAGGCGATGTTTGAAGGGTTGAAAGAGCGCTTGCCCGGCGGAATTGTGATGACGCGGTTGACCGTTCAATGTGAGATTGGCGAGGGCACGATTGCGACAATTATGGAATCGGTCCAGCGTGATTTTGCGGGGGTGAGCGTTGGTAGCTATCCATGGTTTAAACCCGGCAATTTTGGCACCGCAGTGGTCGTGAGCGGCCTTGACGCGGATATCACCCAGAACGCCGCCACGACGCTCGCCGACGCCGTCAAAGCCACCGGCGCCAACGCCTTTATAGTAACCCAAGGCGACACGGCTTAGAGCTTAGTTGGGCTGGATTAGCCACTTTAAAATTGAATTAGCCACTTCAAAATTGGATTAGCCCCTTTAAAATTGGATTAGCCACTTCAAAATTGGATCAGCCCCAGGGGTTTTTTGGTGTGTCTGATGGTTTGGCCCTTGGGCGACTTGCGGGCTGTTTTGCCTTGCCGGTCGAGGGAACCGATCCACGGTGCCGTTTTGGTTTCACCGGCTCGTCGATAACATCTGGTATATCTGAGGCCGCAGTGTGCCGTGGTCCAATGCGCGAGCCAAGCGCGCCCGCCACAGCGCTTTCCCTTGCTTTGCGGCTATATTTGAGACGGGCCTCTTGTTTGATTTCGCCAAATGGTGTCGGGGTGGAATCCCATCGTTCTGGCGGTGTGTCATCGCGCCCAAATAGCGGAACATCGCCGCGCTTAAAAAAGGCGACAAGCGCCATGCCGGCAACAAATCCGCCGATATGCGCAAAATAGGCAACGCCGCCGCCGTCATTTGCGAGGGCTTGGGGAACGGCAACGAACTGGCCGCCAATCCAAACGCCAAGAACCAGCCATGCCGGCAATTTGATAAAGCGAATAAAGACGATGATTACCAGTACACTGCGGATGGCGGCCTTTGGGTGGAGCATTAAATAGGCGCCCAGAACCGCCGCAATGCCGCCGGACGCGCCGATCATGGGAATGGGTGAGGCGGGATCAATCGCCGCCTGTGCTATAGCCGCCGCCGTTCCGCCCGCGGCATAGAACAGGATGAAGCGAAACCGCCCCATTGACTCCTCTACATTATCCCCAAAAATCCATAAATAGAGCATGTTGCCGCAGATATGCATCCAGCCCCCATGCAAAAACATCGAGGTGAAAATCGTCATCCATGCGGGCAATAACACCAAATCATCGGGTAATGGTGTGACGCCCGTGGCGTGTCCCGGGATAAAGCCCAATTGCACCATAGCCAGACGCGCTGGTAGATGTTCGAGCGATTGCTGCCACAAGAACATGATGACGCAAATCGCCATGATCGCCCAAGATACATAGGGCGTCTGGCGCGTCGGGTTGTCGTCGAACAGCGGGAAGAAAAACATTGGTTGTTCCAGTGAAGATGCGCAACTTCAAGAGTAATATGCTTTGGCATTAGCCACAATCATCATTTAAGGTGGCTTTCGGCCGAGGCAGGGTTACTAATCTTGTTGAACCTACGAGCGCAGTTGTATCTAATCAAAAATCCTTTCGTAACCAAAAGCTTTGCCATGTTTGAATTTGCCTTCCCAAAAATCTCAGGTGTCTCAGGTGTCTCAGGTGTCTCTGGTTTCCGTGATCGCTTCAATGCCGCTAAATTAGCGTTATTGTCATTTGCGGTAATGTTGGTGTTGGGTGGGATGTTTGCCGCGCCGGCCCGCGCCGCTCTTACCATGGAATTTCCGGGCGACATAAAGCTTGTCTTTGAAGAGGGTAATTTCGACACCGAGACCTATAATGGCGCGTTACGCAAGGTCAGTCTTTTTGAGCGCGGCGAATTGCTTTTGACAGCAGACACCCTCGAAATCGTGAGTGATGGCGCCCCGAGCGACGATAAGTTCTTTTTGCGCAAGCTGGATATGACTAATGTGGTGCTGAACGCTGACAAGGCATCAATAGATTCGCTGGCCTTGCGCAACATTGATTTCGGCGGGTTGCAGAGCCTTGCAAAGCCCTATGATTTTGCCGATGCTTTGCGTGATGATTCCTCGATTGTCGTTGAGGGTTTCACTGGGCGCGGGAAATACGGGATCTTTCGCATCGACCTGATTGAAACACTTCCCCTTACCCACAACACACTGCCAAACGGATCCCGCTATGCGAGTGCTGGCGGTTTTCAAGCGGTCGGGATGCGCTATCATTCCAAAAGGAAAGGCGGCAATTCACCCGAAACGCGTGCCCTCTCAAAAATGAGTGGCCTAGTTGTTGATCTGGTAATGTCGCAGAAAAGCGATCTCGTCCTTGGGGCGCTGCAATCGCAATATAGCCTCGAAATGGTGGTGCGTGATCACGGTCATTTAACGCTGAACAGCGATATCAATTTGCAATTGGACACGTATGACAAGATGGTCGCCCTTGGTAATCAGGGGGCTGAAAATGCTGGCGAGGCGCTGAATTTGCTCGGCGAAATAGAGCTGGTGAAAATTGGCATTGATTACAGTGATGACGGGTTGATTGACCTCACCATGGATCTGATTGCCGCGATTGAAGGCACCAGCCCTGCCGCCGCTAAACAGGCAAAACTGGATGCGATGGTGCAAAGGGTCGAAAAGATATTTCCGCGCACCGGTGCGACGATCACAGAGCCTCTTACTGGTTTGATTGCGGATGGTGGCGGTCTGCGGGTGCGGGTTGAACCAAACGCACCATTGCCGATTTCGAGCCTGCTGGGGCTGATGATTGTTCCGGATCTTGCATTTGACCGGCTGAATTTGAAAATGGTGCATCTAAAGGGTAGCTAACCCGATTGCCGCACCGCATAGCCGATAGCCAGTACCCAATTATTAACCTCCAATTATTCACCTCCAATCATTCACCGTCAATTATTCACTGTCACTTATCAATGTCTTTGGGAACCTAACATATGAAAACCTATAATATTGCGGCGATTGGGGCTGATGGCATTGGGCCAGAGGTGATTGATGCTGGGTTGCGGGTGCTAAACGCGGTGGAACAACGTGATGGTGGCTTTGCGTTGGCGGTCACGGAATTTGATTGGGGTTCTGATTATTACAAAGCCAATGGCGTGATGATGCCAGAAGACGGGTTGGCGCAATTAAAGCCGTTTGACGCGATCTATTTTGGCGCGGTTGGCGCGGCTGATGTGCCTGATCACATTACCCTCTGGGGCCTGCGTTTACCGATCTGTCAGGGCTTTGATCAATATGCCAATGTCCGCCCCACCAGAATTATGCCGGGGATCAAGGCACCGTTGGCTGGGGTTGGTCCGGGTGATCTGGACTGGGTTATTGTGCGCGAGAATTCCGAGGGTGAATATTCCGGCAATGGTGGGCGGGTGCATCGCGGCCTACCCGAAGAAGTGGCAACCGAAGTATCGGTATTCACCCGTGTTGGGGTGGAGCGCATCATGCGGTTTTCATTCACATTGGCACAGGCCCGCCCGCGCAAATTCCTGACCGTAGTCACCAAATCCAATGCCCAGCGGCACGGCATGGTGATGTGGGACGAAATCGCCGCCGAAGTGGCCGCGGATTTTCCCGATGTGACATGGGATAAAATGCTGGTCGATGCCATGACCGTGCGCATGACGTTGGATCCCCAGAGCCTGGACACGATTGTCGCGACCAATTTGCATGCCGATATCTTGTCTGATCTGGCGGGCGCGCTGGCAGGGTCTCTCGGCGTTGCGCCAACCGCCAATATCAATCCTGAAGGCCGTTTTCCGTCGATGTTTGAGCCCATTCACGGATCGGCGTTTGATATTACCGGCAAGGGCATTGCCAACCCGATAGCGTCGTTCTGGACGGCGGCGCAGATGCTAGAACATTTGGGCGAAGCGAGCGCGGCAACACGGTTGATCACGGCGATTGAGGATGTCTGCGCCCAAGGCATAATGACGCCAGATGTCGGCGGCGATGCCACAACCAAAGACGTAACTGACGCCGTAATCGAGTCCATCCGCGGCGCCAATAGCTAGTATAGTGCCAATATCTTGTGAGGTGCCAATAACTGTGCTGGTTAGATGGTGCGGGCGGGGAGACTTGAACTCCCACGGCCTAAGGCCCACGGATTTTAAGTCCGTTATGTCTACCATTCCATCACGCCCGCAAAAGCAAGAAAGAACGAAAGCTAGTTAGCACAAGAATTCTTGGTTGCCTAGCGGCCAATGATGGTTGTCTGCAACTATATTGCCGCAAATGCTTGTCACCCAAATCAACAGCCTGCGGATGCATTAAAACTTGCCAAAGATAGTGAAAGGTCGCACGGTTATTCATCTAACGCTGAGAGGTGTGCGATGGACAAGCTCACATGTGATGAATGCGGCACCGTGTTTAATTGCGGCGCGGCCCCGGGCAAAGAGCATTGCTGGTGCATGGAATTGCCGAATATGCGCCAGAGCTTTGACCTAGCCGGTAAATGTGTTTGCCCCGATTGCATGACACTTGGAACCGCCAAGCAAATGGTCAAAGCCCGCAAAGTCCGCAAAAAACAGCGTGAAAACTCTGCCATACGCATCACGCGCTAGAGCAAATATCCCAAAATAGGTGAATGTGCCGGACTTGCTGGCCGATGGCGGCCTAGTCCAATCTAGTCAAGTGCGCGTCTAATCTTACATTTTGTCTGTTTGTTAAAAGTATTACATTACTTATTATTAAATTAGATAGAGATTTAGACATGACAGTGAGGAGGGGCATTATGGCGCAAAAGAGTAACAAGAAAATTCGCAATATCCGCAAGCGGGGCAAGGATCGGTTGGTTAAGGTGAATGACCAGTTGAACGCCCTGACATGGGATTTGAGCGAGCGTAATATCGCCCTTGAAGACAGCAACACAAAACAGGCCGTTGAAATTCTTGATCAGGCGCTTCATCTCATTCAAGAGGCTGGCGCATTGCTGAATTCGGTGAGCGTTCCGGCGGCGAGCGATATGGTGAGTGGCACGGCGAGCGATATGGCGCCAGTAGCGGCTACAATCCCGAAATCGCTAACTCCAACACCTGCTCAAACATCTGCTTCAACACTGGCTCCAACACCTGCTTCAACACTGGCCACATCATCGGGTCCGGTTGAAGCGGCTAGCCCATCCGCCAAGGTTGAGGCGGTTAAGCCAACGCGCCCTGTTACCGCGCCGACATCTAACACCGCTAAACAGCGTTCTGCCGCGGCCAAAACGTCGGCCCCGCCTGTGGCGACCCTAAAGACTTAAGTTTTTAACATGTAATTCGGCGTCACTGGTTTGGTTTTTTGGTGCCGCCTAGGATTGAAAAACGGCGCAAAAAGGCTGTTGCCGCTTCGTCAGGAGCCATCGGCCTTATCCGCATGGCGGCGGGTGTACCGCTTGGCTTTACAAATATTTTCAAAGCCTCTTCAACGCTAAATCCGGCGAGCTGTGTGGCCTCTAGCCATGCGGCCATCCTGTCGGCCCGCTTGATGCTCCGGCTAATCGGTTCTGGCAAGGCGGCGGGTAGCCCAAAGCGGATATGCACCGCGGCCTCTAACCGGTTTTCAATGTCCCGATAGCTACCGCCAAGAGTGTGTTTGAACGGTGTAATCATATCGCCGATAACATATTCAGGCGCATCATGGAGCAGGGCGGCAAGACGCCATTTCTGTTCCAGTTTTGGGGCGTTCTGGTGGAGCAGCTTTTCCACAATGATCGAATGTTGGGCCACAGAGAGTGAGAATTTTCCCTTGGTCTGACCATTCCACCGGCTAACGCGGGCTAGCCCGTGCGCGATATCTTCGATCTCAATATCCATTGGTGACGGATCTAATATGTCGAGACGGCGGCCCGATAGCATCCGTTGCCATGCCCGCGGCGGTTCGTTCTTGATACGTTTATTACCCGGCGCATTACCCATTTTTCCTCCCGCGATTGATGCAGGGTCTTTTTTCTGATTATCCGAAGCAGAGGGGCGGGGTGATAGAAGGGGTGTTTTCGACATGGCGATAGTGTGCCAATTTGATGGTGCCATTTCAAGGCCAATGCGGCTTGTTGGCTTGCCTTTTCAATCCTATGCTGTATTCATGCCTATCAGGTAAATGATCGGGTCTCGTCATTTGCTATAGTTCGAATTTGGATGCGTGATAGATGGATTTTTTTGAAACTCAGGAGAGATATCGGCGGCGGGAAATGCGTGGCTGGGTGTCCCTATTTATTCGCATTGGTATCATTGCGGGCGTGCTTTGGCTCGGCTGGCTTTGGGGGCATGCAGAGCAGACCAGCCTAGAGGCCGAGGCTGATCGGGTGATCTATGAGAATAACCTGCAAATCACCAAATTATCAGCCGAGGTGCAGGGACTGCGCCGCAAATTGTCAGAGTCAGAAGCCCAGCAAAAAGCGGTCAAACTAACCCAAGGCAGTGAGGCTGATCTTCGGCGCATTGTGGCCAAACAGATTGCCCGCGGTGTTGCCCCTGAACAGATCCTGCAATCGATCCAGCGCCTAGGTTCGCCAGCGAACTGCCGAGAAGTGTCCCGCAGTAATATTGCCGTGGCGACGCCGCTTTATGCGGGGCCAGAGAGCAAATTGACGTTGTTTGAGGGTGGCTTGAATTTGTTCATTGAGGGCGAGACCGGTAAAAAGGCCGCGCGTGAATCGCCGTGGTACGACCCGACGTTGCCGGTACGTATTCGTCAGGTGTTCCTAAACGGCCAGAAAATGGCAACTGGTGTCCTGCCAATCGAAACGATCATTCCAGCCGAGGAATGGGTGCTAAAGCTCCGCTTTGAAGTGTCCGAATTGCGCGGCTATGTGACCAGCATTATTTCCACCTGCACCCTGCGCTAGGTTAGGATTGCCGATGGCTAGCGTTCGAGGGCCGGACGTTTCATCGCAAACACTTCGCTGATCTCGGCATAGTCGTGATAGCCGAGGCGGGCAATAGGTTTGAATCGTTCATAGGCGACCTTGCCGTCTACAATGACATTGTCATCGATATAGACGCCTACAATGGTGCCAAAGACCACTGAATAATAAACACCAGCATCATTTGTTGGTAATTTAACAGTCTGGAAATGGGTGCATTCCAAGGCGGCGGGCACAGCGTCAACACGCGGTGTCTTAACATTTTGCCCGGCGATCATTTTCAATCCCGCCACATCAAACTCATTCTCGCCATAGGGATAGTCACCAGAGCTGATGTTCATCGCATCCATCTGGTCGGCGCCCACGATATTAACGGTGAATTCACCAGTTTCCTCGATGTTGCGCAGCGAATCTTTAATGCTGCCGTCTGGGTTCGTGCCAATCGAGAGTATCACCATTGATGGATCATCAGAAACGCCATTGAAAAAGCTGTAGGGCGCGAGGTTAACACTCCCGTCACTACCCTTGCTCGACAGCCAGCCAATAGGGCGCGGTGCAATCAGCGCTTTGATAGGGTTGAATGGGAGGCCATGTGATTTATGGGTTAACGGTTCAAAAAACATTGATAACTCTATTTTGGTGATGCCTGAAAAAACGGCAAAGGTGATAAAATGTGAACATATTTAGGGGGGATTGGTGTATAACAGGGGACCTCACCCGCTCCTGAATTTGGCCCAACCAAAACTGTCTGTAAACAGGCTTTTGAACACTTTGCTTCATAACTAGCAAAATAATAGCAAAACGAAGAGTTATTCACATGATCGAACTACACACCGCGCCGACACCTAATGGTAACAAGATATTCATGGCGCTTGAGGAAATGGGGCTGAATTACGAATTTCACCCTGTCAGAATATCAGACGGCGACCAGTTCAAGCCGGAATTTCTGGCCTTTAGCCCGAACAACCGGATCCCCGCGATTAGGGATCTTGATGGGGAGAATGGTGAAGTTGTCACGGTTTTCGAATCTGGCGCCATTCTTATTTATCTGGCTGAAAAGACTGGTAAGTTTTTGCCAGCATCAGGTGTTGAGCGCAAAGTTGTGATGGAATGGTTGATGTGGCAGATGGGCGGCTTTGGCCCAATGCTTGGCCAGGCGCACCATTTTAATTTCTACGCTAAGGACAAGATCGCCTATGCGATGGATCGCTATAGTAATGAGGCCAACCGCCTTTACGGCGTGCTTGATCGCCAGCTGGAGGGTAAGACCTATGTCGCCGGTGAAAATTACAGCATTGCCGACATGGCTATTTTCCCATGGAGCCGTACATATGAGCGGCAGAATGTAGATCTGGATAAATATCCAAATGTGGCACGCTGGCGCAAAACTGTTCATGCACGCCCAGCGGTAAAGCGCGGCTATCGCGGTGGTTTTGATCAAGTAGGTGAATTGGATGACGCGGCTTGGAACGAGCTGTTCAGCATCACATAACGGATCAGGCTACTATGATGATGCTTGAGGGTTTTCAAAAACGAGGGTGCATTTGCCGGTAAATATCTGCGAAACCAGCGATTCTTTGCAAAGTTTCCAGCGTTCAGTCGGCGCGCCCACGCTATCCTGCCAAATCGATGCCAATGCAAGGATGGTCAACAAAATTGCCAAGATCCACATGTTTCTGTGCATGTAACCCCTCCTACCATTCGCGAATATGATCGATCATATCGCGCTCTTTGACCTCTGCCTCGGGGACAATCTGACCGGCGACTGAATGACCTGCCTTGCGCGGGCTATCTGGATCGCCGGTGATAAGCGGATGCCATTGAGGTAAATCTTCCCCCTCGTTTAATAGCCGGTAAGCGCATGTCATTGGCATCCAGCTCAGCGTATCCAGATTTTCCGGCGATAGCACAACACAATCCGGCACTACTGCCTTGCGGCCAGCGTAATCTTTGCACCGGCTATTGTCGCAATCGAGCAATTTACAGCCCACATCGGTGTAATAAATCCGGCCTGTATCGGCATCCTCCAATTTGAGGACACAGCATTTTCCACAACCATCACAAAGTGATTCCCATTCTTCACTGGTCATCTCACTGAGCGTTTTATGTTTCCAGAATTGTTCGCTTGGCACAGTTTTTCCCAAAATTTGTCTTGTAACTCAGTCATATAGCGCCGGTTTACCGGTGCGGCGGTTTGATCATGCGCTATTTGGAACTGGAATACCATACCGTGTTGGCACCGAAAGAAATATTCACATCCAACCAGATAGAATTTCCACATACGGATAAACCGATCGTCGTATATGGCCCTAACCATATCGATATTTTGGATAAATCTCAGCCGCCAATCACGCAATGTCTCGGCGTAATGCAGGCGCATCACTTCTACATCCAGAATTTGGATGCGATGATGGGTGATGGCCGATACCATCTGTTGGAATGAGGGGATATAGCCCCCCGGAAAGATATATTTTCCCTGCCAGCGGTTAACCGGCGCGGGATTGTCATTCACCCCAATCGTATGAATAACCGCGATCCCTTTTGGCGCTAATAGGCGTTTTATCGTGCCAAAATAGGTGTTGAAATTGCGCGGTCCGACATGTTCCAGCATGCCAACCGACACAATCTTGTCAAAGCTACCGCGTTGGTGGCGATAATCACGCAATTGAAAATCGAGATTACCCTCACGGTTTGCCATCGCCGCCATCCGCTTGGCATAGGCCAATTGCTCGGTTGATAGGGTGATGCCCGATACATGTACATCAGGTTCGCAGTCAATTAACGCATTGGCTAATCCGCCCCAGCCACAGCCAATATCAAGGATCTGGTCACCTTTAGACAAATGGAGTTTTGCCGCAATCCGGGCTAGTTTGGTGTTCTGGGCATCGGTGATGCCGACGTCTGGATGTTCGTAATACCCGCATGAATATTGCCGCCGTGGGTCCAAAAAACTATCAAACAGTGCGTCAGTTAAATCGTAATGATGGGCCACATTGCGCCGCGACACGCCGGGCAGGTTCCAATGATGCAAAAAGGCGAGCCGGTTGTTCATAAACAGGCTGATGCGCCCCGCTAGATGCTGTCTCCATTGGTTGGAATTTTCGAACAGAAATTGCATCAACGATTCAAGATCGTCATTCTCGATGATCAAGCTGTTATCCATATAGGACTCGCCAATGGCGATATCTGGCTTTGCCACGATGCGGCGCAACAAGGCACTGTTTTTGATGTGAACGCTAACATTTGGCCCGGGGATATCGCCAGTGATCACAACTGGTTTACCAAGGCCTACAGAAATTGTGATTGTGCCCTTTCTTACGAATTGCCTAAAAAGAGCAAGTGCGACTTTGTCAGTCATTTTTCACACTCCCATTTTGATCTAATCAGGTGTTTGGTTCCGGTGTTTCTCTAATCGCTCACCACGGGGCGGGGCAATTCTATCGCAGATTGCTAAAAAAACTGTTAATCAACAGGGTACTGGCGCAATTTTGTTGGTTGATGAGAATTATTTGAAAATCATAGGGAATAAACTTCATGCCGAAAAACCCTGACATGCATGCTGGCACGCGCTATGTGCTCGATGCCCCCGATGTCAGTACAGATGACGGTATTTTGCGGGCTGTGGCCTATGATGATGTCTATTTTTCGGTTGAGAATGGTCTTGCTGAAACCCGCCATGTGTTTCTGGCCGGTAATGATTTACCCGCCCGGATGGCCGCCGCAACGCACCTCACCATTGGCGAAACTGGCTTTGGCAGTGGGTTAAACCTGTTGGCTGTGATGCAGGTAATGGCCAAGCATCCAGAGTTGCATATCGATTACATATCGCTCGAAGCGCACCCTCTAGGCGATGCCCAGATGCGCATTGTACATGATCAATTTCCCGAATTGGCACCATATGCGGCGGCGCTTCGTGCGGCATTGCCGCCGCATTGGCCGGGGCATCATTGCAGTATTTTGATGGATGGACGTTTAACGTTGCATTTGCTCTATGGAGACGGCGCATCATTGTTGGGCAATTGTGACTTTAAGGCAGATGCGTGGTTTCTAGACGGTTTTACGCCGGCACGTAATCCGGCTCTATGGTCGGATGATATTTTGCGGGATATTGCCCGTCTGACCCACAAAAACGGCAGTTTTGCGACATTCACTGTTGCGGGTTCTGTTCGCAATGGTTTGATGGCGGCGGGATTTGAGATTGAGAAACGCCCGGGATTTGGCCGGAAACGTGACATGCTGGTTGGTGTTAAGGGCATAGCGCCAAAGGCTTGTGATGCCCAAAACCGCCTACATAATATTGGAATCATTGGCGGCGGTATTGCTGGGGCTAGTATCGCCGCCGGATTGCACAGGCGTGGCGCGGCGCCGGTGATTTTTGACAGTGCGGCGCAATTGGCAACAGGGGCGTCGGGCAATCGTCTGGCAATGCAAACCCCGCGTCTTGCGGTCGATCACAATCCAGCCAGCCGGATGTCGGCAAATTGTCTGGGTTTTGCCGCAAGTTTGGCCGACCAGCTAGGGGCGAGCCAATGCCAAGGGGTATTGTCCCTCGATTGGCCAGAGCGCGAAGCCGTCCGGCATTATAAATTTCGCAACCAGAGTTGGCCGGATACCCTTATACGTCCAGTAACCGCCGATGATGCTGGCGCCATCGCCAACACGCCGATGCCAACTGATGCGATGCTCTACGATCATGGGCGGGTGATTGATCCGGCAAAGTTTGTAACTGCTTTGGCTGGTGACACGCCTTTTACTGGCGGTTTTGAAATTGTTCGGATTGATCGGCAGGATGATGGCCAGATCCTCGTTACGGCAAAGGATGGACGCACCACCTTGCTTGATGCGGTGGTGTTGGCGAATGGAGCGTCGCTTGGGGTTTTGCTAGCGGCGGGGGATATTAGCGGTATCACTCTAGACATCACCTCGGGACAGGTTAGCCATATCGCGTCTAATGATGCGTCGGCGGCATTATCCACTGGTCTGAGCTTTGGTGGCTATCTGACCCCAGCAATCGGCGGCATCCATGAATTGGGCGCGACATTCGAGCGTAGTGGCGCAATGGATCTCACCAATGAAGGGCACCAGCATAACATTACCCTATTGCCAGAGGCGTTACGGCCATTGGTATCTGGCGCGGCGGTGATCGGGGGGCGCGTTAGCCAGCGCGCGTCAATGCCGGACCGTAATCCGATCATGGGAAATGTGCAGGACAATATATTTGTTCTTGGCGGATTAGGCGCACGGGGCTTTACCGTGGCGCCATTGCTGGGCGATATGCTGGCGGCGGATATGCTGGGACATGCAAATGCGATGGAGCGTGATATTCGCCGGTTGCTGGAGCCGTTCAGATTTCGTGACCGTGCCAGCCGATTATAACAACAGCCTAGCCAAGCCCTAACAGATCACGCGCCGCGACTAATTCACCGTGATGCGGGCAGTCATCCTGTAACAGCATTAAAAATGCCGGAGCAATATCCTCGGGTGAGGGTAGGCTCTCCGGCTTTTCTCCGGGAAAGGCCGATGCCCGCATGCCGGTTGCTGTGCCGCCAGGATTCATCAAATTGATCTTGAGATTATTATGTTCGTTCTCACCAGCCCAAGATCGTCCCAATGCCTCAAGACCAGCTTTGGCGGCAGCATATGGCCCCCAGAATGGACGAATGCCCTCTGCGGCACCAGAGGAGACCAATATTGCGCGTCCAGCAGGCGCGGCGCGTAATAGTGGATCCATCGCCTTGATGAGATGCCATTGACCGGTCAAATTCACCGAAAGGCAGGTGTCCCATGCCGATTGTTCAAGGTGCGCTAAAGGCGTTAGGGCGGGCAACATCCCGGCATTGGCAACCAGACCATCCAACCGACCCCAGCGGCTCTCTATCGCCGCGGCAAGGCGAGGAATAGCTGGATAATCCTCCATGTCCATCTCGACAATAGTGGATTTGCCACCGACCGCCTTGATCTCGTCATCGACTTCTTCCAATGCGCCGATAGTCCGGCCAGTGATAATCAACTCTGCGCCTGCATTAGCGGCGGCGATTGCTACGGCGCGGCCAATGCCGCGGCTAGCGCCGGTTACCAAAATCAGACGATCCTTTAGACTCGCTTTTTGGCTGGCTTCTTGTGAAATGCTCATGTCACGTTCCTATACCGTGAGAAACCCGCTTGCCGGATAGATTGCCAGCGAGCTTTATTGGATATTCACCTGTGAAACAGGCGTCACAAAATTGTGGGGAGTCCGGATCGCGGTTAGCCTCGCCAAGAGCGCGGTATAAACCATCAACGGAAATAAAGGCCAGCGAGTCCACGCCAATCTCTTTGGCAATATCCTCGACCGACATTTTAGCGGCAATCAATTGGTCTTGATCGGGGGTATCCACACCGTAAAAACACGGGTTAGTGGTAGGGGGGCTGGCAATGCGCATATGCACCTCGGCCGCACCCGCCGCCCGCATCATAGCCACGATTTTCCGCGAGGTCGTGCCGCGCACAATTGAATCATCAACCAGAATAATCCGCTTGCCAGCAACCGCAGTCGGGTTCGCATTATGCTTTAGCTTGACCGAATCTGTCCGGCCCTTTTGGGTAGGTTGGATAAAGGTTCGGCCAATATAGTGATTACGGATGATGCCAAGATCAAACGGCAGGCCCGATGCCTCAGCATAACCAAGAGCGGCGGGAACGCCCGAATCTGGAACCGGAATAACAACATCTGCGCCGATTGCAGATTCGGTGGCTAATTCAGCGCCAATAGCTTTGCGGGCATGATAAACGCCGCGCTGTTCTAAGACCGAATCTGGCCGGGCAAAATAGATATATTCAAACACACAAAAGCGCGGCGATACCGGCTGGAATGGTTTGAGGCTCTGGATGCCGGATTTGGTAACGATAACCATTTCGCCCGGATCAAGATCCCGCACATAATCCGCCCCGACAATATCGAGCGCACAGGTTTCAGACGCCAAAATAGTTGTGCCAGCGCGATCACCCAAAACAAGAGGGCGCACGCCGTAAGGATCGCGCACACCAATGAGCATATCATCGGCTACACAAACCAGAGAATAAGCGCCCTCGATCTGTTTCAGCGCGTCAATCAGTCTGTCGGTGACACTTTCCTGATGCGAGCGCGCCACCAAATGCACGATGATTTCGGTATCAGAAGATGATTGGAACAGACTGCCTGTATCCACTAGCGACGAGCGCAACCGCGCGGCATTAGTCAAATTGCCATTATGCGCCAGCGCAAAGCCACCAAAGGCAAGTTCGGATGAAAATGGCTGGATTTCCAATAGCACATTGGATTTGCCACTGGTTGAATAGCGGTTATGACCGATTGCTGTATGACCAACCAATGAGGCCATTTGCGGCGAGTCAGAGCCAAAATTATCACCAACATGACCAAGCGCCCGATGCGCGTAAAATTCTTTGCCGTCAAATGTGACGATGCCAGAGGCCTCTTGTCCGCGATGCTGGAGCGCATGTAGGCCAAGTGCGGTTAATACCGAGGCATCATCGGACCCATAGGCACCAAACACACCGCATTCTTCGTGTAAATGATCATCATCTAATGATCCATTGTCACATGATGGCCCACGGGCAAATGGGTTGGTGGTAATCTGGCTATAATCCATCGTTGCAGCGTTCTTGGGTGCTGTGTCGGTCATTGTACTTCATCTTCCAAAAGATTCAGCTCATCGCTTAGAGTTTGATTTGCCTCGGTTACAGGGGCTTCGATATTTTCGATAACGTCATCAACGCCATCGAGATCAGTTGCCGGCACATTTTCTAGCACACGATCGCGCATATCGGCCGGAATGAATATTGCCAGACTTGTCGCACTTGCCCGCAAAATTGGGGTGAATTGGGCATCACCAACCTGCGCCGGTAAATTATCTTCGCCTTGAACCACAACAGTCGCCGTGGTGTAGGCGATCAGCGCGATTAAAAACCCGCGAATAAGGCCGAATAACACCCCAAACCAGCGATCAAGCACACCAAGGCCAGCACGCTTTAGCCCCGGTGATAATAGGCTTGCCAAGATAAACCAGAATACCACCACAACTGCGAATGGAATGGCCCATGAGAGCGCTTTGCTAACGCCGTCCACTGGCACGATATCGGCAATGAATGGTTCAAACGGGGGGGCGGTGAATTTGGCGGTAAGGATGGCAATCACCCAGCCAGCCAGACCGAGTGCCTCTCTGGTCATACCGCGCAGGGTCGAGAACACTGCCGACACAACCAACACTGTGAGGATGGCATAATCGACTAAATTCATGGCTACTAGGTCAAAACCCATTGTGACACCCCTTCATATGCTCTGTCACGATATGCCGCCCATAATGTCAATCAACTCGGCCAATGTCGATGGCTGGGCTACATTGATACCTGATGGCGAGGCTAGTTTCTTTCGTGGACGCGGCATGATTGCATTATCAAAGCCCAGCTTGGCGGCCTCTTTTAGCCGTGGCTCTGCCTGTGCGACCTGACGCAGTTCCGCCGATAGCGCGACTTCGCCAAAGAACACTGTGCGTTTTGGTGCGGCGCGGCCTGTTACTGACGAAATCAATGCCGCCGCCACAGCAAGGTCTGCCGCGGTTTCCGATATTTTCAATCCGCCAGCAACATTCAAGAATATGTCCCGCCCCGACAATGGTACCCCGCACCGTGCCTCTAGAACGGCGGTAAGCATGGCAAGGCGACTACTGTCCCAGCCAACAACATTGCGGCGCGGTGAGGCAAGCGATGAGGGCGCAACCAAGGCTTCGATTTCGACCAGAACGGGGCGGCTTCCCTCGATACCGGCAAATACCACTGTGCCAGTTACATCTTCGCGGCGGTCGGCGAGGAACAATTCGGATGGGTTTGGTACTTGGGCCAATCCGGCCTCGACCATTTCGAAAACACCGATCTCGTCGGTTGCGCCAAAGCGGTTCTTAACCCCGCGCAAAATCCTGAAATGGTGCGAGCGGTCACCCTCAAAATGCAACACACTATCAACCATATGTTCGAGCACGCGCGGACCCGCGATTGCGCCATCCTTGGTGACATGGCCGACAATCAATAGGGCGGTATTGTGCTGTTTGGTTGCTCTGATCAATTCTTGGGCCGTGGCGCGGACCTGCGATACTGTGCCGGGGGCCGAATCTAGGCTGGGCAGGAACATTGTCTGGATCGAATCGATCACAACAATATCTGGGCTATCAGGGCCACCAATGGACGCGGCGATATCGCTAGCATTGGTTGCGGTTGCCAATTCAACATTGGAATCGCTCAACCCTAGCCGGCGGGCCCGCATTCGCACCTGATCGGCTGATTCCTCGCCAGATATATAGGCGGCTTTAAGCCCGTTCTGGCTTAGCTTGCAAACCAGTTGCAACAGCAAAGTCGATTTGCCAATGCCCGGATCACCGCCGATCAAAGTCGCGGAGCCGGGTACAAGTCCGCCACCCGCAACACGGTCAAATTCATCAATTTTAGAGACATAGCGCGTGAGGGGCTTGGCCGACGGATCCATTGCCAATGCCTGCATCTCAATACGCCGACCGGTAACTTTTTTCCCGGGGCCGGACGGGGCTTCGTCGCGTTCCTCGGCAATTGTATTCCATGCGCCGCAATGATCGCACCGGCCGGACCATTTGCGGTGGATACCGCCGCATTCCTGACAGACATAGGAAATGTTGGTTTTTGCCATCAGCCTGCCTTCGCTTCGGCTTTAGCGGCTTGGGTGAGGGGGCCGGTGGAAAGGCCATGCACAAATTGATCGACCTCAGGAATACCGCTCTTGTCCATTTTTGATACAGGTCCGGACCAGATGATAACGCCCTGATGCACCATCGCCACCTTGTCGGCAATGCGCCGGACCGACGCCATGTCATGGCTGATTGTCAAAGCGGTGGCGCCAAGACGTTTCACCGCATCGACAATCAACCGGTCAATCACGCCGCCAGTAATAGGATCAAGCCCAGATGTTGGCTCGTCAAACAATAGTACTTCAGGCTTGTCGGCAATTGCCCGCGCCAGTGCCACACGCTTTTGCATACCGCCAGATAATTCGGCTGGATATTGATCGATGACATGCGGGGCAAGGCCTAGCTGGGTAATGGTGTTAGTTGCCAATTCACGCGCTTCGGCTTTGCTCATCTTTTGTTGCTGGCGGAGCCGGAAGGTAACATTTTCCCAAATTGGCATAGAATCGAACAAGGCACCAAACTGGAAGGTCATGCCAAAGCGTTTGCGCATGTCCTCCATTGCCTCGCGTCCTGCACCAAGCATTTCCTGTCCATCAATTTTAATCGAACCGCCATCCGGGGTGATCAAACCCAGCAGGCATTTCAGCGTTACCGACTTGCCGCACCCAGATGTGCCGATGATTACCAGTGATTCTTTTGGGTTAACCGTCAAGTTGACGCCCTTTAGAACGGCTTTACCGTCAAATGACTTGGTAATGTTCGCCATTTCGATCTTTGGCGTGACATTAGCGCTTTTAGATGCGCTTTTTATGGCCTTTTTCGGTGACGCCTTTGGCGCGGCCGGTTTGCGTGTTGCAGGCTGTGGTTTTTTTGCCATGTTGCTACCTCCCCGGCTCTATCCGAAAAACAATGCGGTGACCAAATAATTCGAAATCAGAATTAATATGGAAGATGAAACCACCGCATTCGTGGTTGCACGGCCCACGCCCTCGGCGCCGCGGCCCGAATAATAGCCATGGTAACAGCCCATAAGCGCAATCAAAAAGCCGAATACCGCCGCCTTTAAGAGGCCCAAAGTTACGTCTGAAATCTCAAGATATTCCAATGTACGGGATAGATACACGCTGGCGTTAAAGCCTAGCCGATAGACACCAACGATATAGCCGCCAAGAACGCCAATCAAATCGCCGACCAAGACCAGAAACGGCAAACAGATAGTGCCCGCTAGTAACCGCGGTGCCACAAGATATTGCATCGGCCGTGTCGATAGGGTGTCGAGCGCATCGATCTGGTCGGTCACGCGCATTGTACCAATCTCGGCCGCCATTGAGGCGCCAATGCGTCCCGCCACCATAAGGCCCGCTAGAACCGGACCTAATTCACGTGTGACGGACAATACAACCACCGTGGCGACTGTGTCTTCGGCGGAAAAACGAGCAAAGCCTGTATAGGATTGTAACGCCAAAACCATGCCAGAAAACAATGTCGTTAATCCCACAACAGGCAGGGAGTAATAGCCGATATCAATCATCTGGCGCAGTAATTGGCGGAAATAGAAGGGTGGTTGAAAGGTCCAGCGCACGGCGGCAAGGGTAAACAAGCTCAACCGGCCAATAGCGGCAAGGAATGATAAAGTGGTTCTGCCGATATTTTGAAGAAAACCCATTATGTTATTCTTTCAACCGGTTGCGCGCTAAAGGTTACAGGCAAAGCTTTGCCTCGGCCCAATAGTGAGTTTCAAAGCCCAAACAGAGCCCAAACAGTGCCCAAACAAGGCAATGTGTTTATGCCGAAATTTCCGTCTTTTGGCTATAGGAATATTGGCGTTCTGGTCGCTGGCCGATGCCAGTTAGAATTTCATAACTGATGGTTCCGGCATCTGCGGCCATTTGGGCTAGTGGATAATGCGGACCAAGCACGCATGCATGATCTGCTTTGCGCAAAATCTGGGGTGGAATATCAGTGGTATCAACGGTGATAATATCCATCGAAACCCGCCCGATTACGGGGGCAACATGACCGCCAATCTCGACCAAAGCCCTGTCCCCAAACGTAGTATCCCCCAACGCTCGGGGATATCCATCCGCATACCCAACGGCGAGGCTGGCAATGACGCTGTCTCTGCCTAGAATATGGGTGCAATTATAGCCAACCGAATTGCCCTTTTTTTGGTCGTGAACCTGTAATATGCGGGCATCCCAGCGCACAGCTTCACTAAGGCCTGCGCCTGTAGGGCTGGCCGAGTGTCCCGCCGGGTGAACGCCATAAAGGGAAATGCCGGGGCGGGTGAGGTCAAAATGATAATCTTCACCCAGAAAAACCCCACCAGAATTTGCCAAGCTCGCTCTGACCCCCGGGAAAAATCCGTGAAGGTCATTAAAGCGCGCAAGTTGCGCCGCATTTACCGGGCTTTCTGTTTCGTCGGAACTGGTGAGATGTGACATCACGAAACGAAGATCAATCCCATCGAGCAAGGTTTTGTCCTCACTCATCTGTTCAACCAGCCAATCCATATCGGAACTGCTAAGGCCAAGTCGGCTCATCCCTGTGTCCAGATGCAGGGCGGTTGGGATCATTGTATTGCGGGTGCGGGCCATCATGCTCACCCGCGCCAATTGGCTGGTGTCATTGATCACTGGCATCAATGCATATTCTAGGAAAATATCTTCTTGGCCCTGTTGCAGGCCGGCGAAAACGAAAATGCCGCATTGAGCAAAGCCGGCATCGCCTAGGGCAACCCGCAAGCTCGCGCCTTCATGCGCACTCATCACAAAAAAGATCGTACAGCCAGCGGCGGCCAGATGCGGGCCAATGATAGCCGCTCCCATGCCATAGGCATCGGCCTTAATCACCGCACTGGTCTTGCATTGCGGCTTTGATAGCGCATCTAGATGACGCCAGTTTGCAATGACGGCATCGAGGTCAATCGTTACAATTGTGTCAGAATTGGTGAATTGCACTGAGACTCAACCTATCTTTTATTGGTTGCAGGATCCGCGGAACGATCTCTAGAATCCGTCGGGAAGATGGGTGCTTTCCTTTAGATCGGTAAAGTGCGTAAAGCGCTTTTCGAAATGTACATTGACCGATCCGGTTGGGCCATGTCGCTGTTTGGCGACAATGATTTCCGCTTTGTTCTCGGCTGCTTGTAGCTTTGCAAGATAAGCATCGTTCTTTGCGTTGAACTGCTCTTCGGTCTCGCGCATGTCGCGCTCTGGCTCGCGCTTGCCAAGATAATATTCTTCACGATACACGAACATCACGACATCGGCATCCTGCTCGATAGATCCTGACTCGCGCAAGTCAGCAAGGTTGGGGCGTTTGTCTTCACGCTGTTCCACGGCTCTGGATAGCTGGGAAAGGGCCAGAACCGGCACATCGAGTTCTTTGGCGATGGCCTTTAGCGTCCGGCTAATATTCGAGATTTCCTGAACGCGGTTTTCTGCGCGAATACCGAGTTGGGGGGTTAGGAGCTGGAGATAATCGACAACGATCAGGCCTAGTCCGGATGTGCGTTTAAGGCGGCGTGCCCGGCTTGCTAGCTGGGATACCGACAAGGACGGTGTGTCATCGATAAAGAATGGCGCCGAGCCAATTTCGGTACTGGCGGTGATTAGCCGGTCAAATTCATCACTTTCGAGCTTACCACGGCGAATTGATTCTGAATCAATCTGGCCGCGCTCACTCAAGATACGCGTGCCAAGTTGTTCAGACGCCATTTCCAGTGAGAAAAACGCAACTGGCGCGGCGACTTCGCCGGTTCTGGTGGTGGTTGCCGAGTGAAATGCCATATTTGTTGCAAGGGCGGTCTTGCCCATCGCCGGACGTCCCGCCAGAATAATCAAATCAGAGCGGTGCAAGCCACCCAGAAGGTTATTGAGGTCGGTTAGTCCGGTGCTACTGCCCGACAAATTACCGTCACTCTTGCGCGCAATATCGGCCTGATTAACCGACGCGGCAACAACAGAATCAAAGCTACGCAAGCCTGATCCCGCTTCATCTGTCTCGGCAAGGCGGAACAATTGCGCTTCGGCTGTTTCAATCTGGGTCTGGGCGGAAACATCAACATCGGGATGGCTGGCATCATGGACAATGCCATCACCAACGCCGATCAACTCACGGCGCAGATGGGCCTCGTGGATGGTGCGGGCATAATCGGGGGCTTGGGCAATGGAAATTACACCATCGGCTAGCTCGCCCAGATAGACCTCGGCGCCTTCATCGGCAAAATCATCATTATTGGTAAAGAAGCTCTTGAGAGTAACCGGATTAGCAAGCTGGCCACGCTCTATTAGGCGCAGCATTGTATTGAAAATCCGTCCATGGAGCGGATCATAGAAATGTTCGGCGCGGAGCCGGTCATCAATGCGCTCAATCACGTCGTTATCCAACAAAATCGCGCCAAGCAAATTTTGTTCGGCAGGAAGGTTATGCGGCACAATACGCCGTGGTCCACCCGCTAGATTCGTTGGAAAATTTTCAATATTCGCTTGTTCTTCGGCCATCTTCACCCCCAGGTCTTACCCGAGCCTTTACTTTAACGAATTATCCGACAATGCCCCCATGTTAACATTAAGGAGGTTGGGGATAACTTTTTTTTGTTTGAAATTTGGGGTTCATGTTTCGGAGGCGCATAGCAAAAAGCCGGACCCAAGGCCCGGCTTTTCATAATAGTCTTAAATGATACCCAAATGGTATGCGGGGTAGGGAGAACTAGGCCTCTTCACCCGCATCCTTATCGGCACCCTTATCGGCATCTGTATCATCAGAAGCGTCTTCTGCGGCGTCACCAGCGTCTTCTGCGGCGGCCTCAGGTGCGGCGGCTGGCGCGGCGGCAACTTCTTCAACTTCGTCTTCGACATCCTGAATGCCACCAGTAACGGCAACACCTGTCTTCAACTGAGTCTCTGCTTCGTCAAGCGAACGAGCAACGTTCACGATGACTGTCACGGTGACTTCTGGATGAAGACGGATACGGGTATCAGTCAAGCCAAGTGCCTTGATTGATTTTTCCATGATGACCTGGCTGCGCGAAATGGTGAAGCCGGCTTCGGTAACGGCGTCAGAAATGTCACGTGATGTAACAGATCCAAACAACTGGCCCATCTCAGAAGCGGCGCGAACCATGCTAACTGCAAGGCCGTCCATCTTCTTTGCTTCGGCTTCGGCTTCTGATTTGAGCTTGAGGTTGTCAGCTTCGCGCTGGCTCTTCTCAGATTCAAAACGCTCCATGTTGGCTTTGTTGGCGCGAAGTGCCTTGCCTTGTGGAAGCAGGAAGTTACGGGCGAATCCCGGCTTTACGGTGACAAGATCACCCATCTGGCCAAGTTTTTCGACGCGTTCTAGCAAAATGATTTGCATAATATAAATCTCCTATATCTGGCTTTGGTCTGGATGGCTTACGAAGTGACGTAAGGCATCAGAGCCAGGAAGCGTGACCGCTTGATGGCAGTTGCCAATTCACGCTGTTTCTTTGCAGAAACGGCTGAAATGCGGGAAGGGACGATTTTGCCACGCTCGGAAGTGTAACGGCCAAGGGTCTTTGTGTCCTTGTAATCGATTGCTGGCGCATTTGGCCCAGAGAACGGGCAAGATTTGCGACGGCGGCTAAATGGCTTGCGAACGGCTTCGCGTTTGATTTCAAGTTGTGTCATTGATTAACCCTCGCTGCTTTCGTCTGCTGTTGTGGCCTCTGGGGCGGCTTCTGCTTCTGGAGCAGATGTGTCAGCGTCGAATGAACGCGCTGGCGCATCATCGCCGTCACTATCGCGTGGGCCGCGTGTTGGGCGCTCGCTCTTGGCCTGCATGATGATTGATGGGCCTTCCTCGACCTCTTCAATGCGGATGTTCAGGAAACGAAGAACGTCTTCGTTCAAACCCATGATGCGCTCATATTCTTTTAGCGCTTCGCTGTTGGTTTCCATGTTAAACATGATGTAATGGCCCTTCCGGTTCTTTTTGATCCGGTAGGCAAGGGAACGTAGGCCCCAATATTCGCGTTTATGGATTGTTCCACCTGCGGCAGTAATGATCCCGGCAAACTCATCTGCCATCGCTTCTACCTGAGTTGTGGAAATGTCTTGGCGTGCAATAAACACACTTTCATACAAGCGCATGAAAAAACTCCTTCTGGCTCTTTGTCCGGCGGCTTTTCCGGCGGACTAACCGGTTTCCCGGTAAGGATTGTCAAAGATGTATAGCCATCGCGCTGTCTAAAAGCCCAATAACTGAGGCGCACCATACACGGTTTTCACCACCATGCAAGGGTTTGCTTTGATCTAGATGTGATTTTTCCGGGGGATCTTGCGATTGATCTTTGGCGGGCAATGTGGAATAGCAGGGGATGGTTTCACAATTGTAAGATTTATAGGCAGATATCATGACGCATAACATTCTTTTGCAATTTCCGGGTCAGGGTGCCCAAGCGGTAGGTATGGGCAGTGCATTGGCGGCTTCGCACACCGTAGCCAAGGATGTGTTTGACGAGGTCAATGAGGCCCTTGGCGAGGATCTGTTCGCGATTATGCGCGATGGTCCAGATGATGAAATCCGTCTAACCCGAAATGCCCAGCCAGCGTTGTTTGCCACCTCAATGGCGGCGGCCGCGGTGTTGGCGGCGGAAAGCGGCAAGCCCCTAACCCAGATAGCTAATTATGTGGCCGGTCATTCGCTAGGCGAATATGCGGCTTTGGCGGTAGCAGGCAGCATCGGCATTAGCGATGGGGCACGGTTGTTACGCCTGCGCGGTGATGCAATGCAATCGGCGGTCGCCGTCGGTGAGGGGGCAATGGCGGCGGTGCTTGGTGCGGATGAAGACAAGGTTGACGAGATCCTAGCGGCCGCTTCAGGATCCGGTTTGGTGCAATTGGCAAATGACAATGCGCCCGGCCAGATTGTTATTAGCGGCAGTGCAGGCGCGGTTGATGCCGCCATTACAATTGCCAAGGACATGGGTATTCGCAAAGTGATCAAACTGCCAGTTAGTGCGCCGTTCCATTGTGATCTGATGGCCCCCGCCGCCGAGGCAATGCGCGAGGCTCTCGCAAATGTGGAAATGAATGATGCGGCGGTACCGGTGATTTGTAACGTGACCGCGGCCGGTGAGACCAAGGCCGATCAATTGCGTGACAATCTGGTGGCACAGGTTACAGGCCGTGTGCGCTGGCGTGAATCGTTGGTTGGATTGGGGAAAAGCGGGGTCACGCATTTTGTCGAGCTTGGCACTGGCAAAGTGCTATCAGGCTTGGTCAAGCGTACCTTGTCGGATGTGACCGCGGTTAATCTGGATAATGCCGATGATCTGGACAGTGTGCTGTCGGCCCTGTAGAAGTTCACTTAGATAAAAATTCTCACAGGTTCTCGACCAAGAATTTAATACTTATCAATCGTTGAATGGAAAGTTATTGATGTTTGATTTATCGGGTAAAATTGCGCTTGTCACCGGGGCTTCTGGTGGTATCGGCGCGGCGATTGCAACAACTCTTCACGGCCAAGGCGCCATTGTCGTTTTGCACGGTACACGGGCTGAAAAACTCGAAGAGTTAAAGGCCAGTCTTGGTGAGCGCGCCCATGTTGTTACCGCCAACCTTTCTGACCGCGAGGCGGTTGCTGGCCTTATTGAGGCTAGTGCAGAGGCGGCTGGTGGTCCGGTGTCTATCTTGGTGAATAATGCCGGCATTACCCGCGATAATCTTGCCATGCGGATGAAGGACGAAGAATGGGACGCCGTGTTAGAGGTTAATATGACCGCCAGCATGATCCTCTCACGTGCAGCCTTGCGCCCGATGATGAAAGCCCGCTCTGGCCGGATTATTTCTGTGTCGTCCATCGTTGGTGTGACGGGCAATCCCGGACAAACAAATTACGCGGCATCCAAGGCAGGCATGATCGGCTATGCAAAATCACTGGCCAGCGAAGTTGCGAGCCGCGGCATTACCGTTAATGTGGTTGCACCCGGCTTTATTGCCACGCCAATGACTGATGTTTTGGACGATGGTCAGAAAGAGGGACTTTTGGGCCGCGTGCCGATGGGTCGTCTTGGCGAGGCCGATGAAATTGCCGCCGCGGTATTATATCTTGCCAGTGACGAAGCTGGCTATGTTACCGGTACAACAATGCATGTAAATGGCGGTATGGCTATGCTTTAGGGCCATGTGCAGGGCAAAGATCTATTGATAGTTGGGCTTGGCTTTGCATAATGAAAGATGATTTAGGGTGGTGCAGGTGATAAATCTGTGTTAATTGCCGCCAACTTTTATAATTTCCCGGCTGGAAACGGCCAAATCTAACCTTCCTAATAGGGGGCATAAATGAGCGATATCGCTGATCGTGTGAAAAACATTGTAGTCGAACATCTTGGTGTAGATGCTGATAAAGTTATTGATGGCGCAAGCTTCATCGATGATCTGGGCGCAGACAGCCTAGACACAGTTGAGCTGGTCATGGCATTTGAAGAAGAGTTCGGTGTTGAAATCCCTGATGATGCTGCCGAAAGTATTCTGACTGTTAAGGATGCTGTTTCTTTCTTGGAAAAGAACGCAGCCTAAATTACCAATAATTATCTGGCCCGGCTGAATACACATTCTTTGGAATGTTAGGCGGGGCCAGATTTTAGCCAGCTTGTTCATTATCTGTTCGGAGACTAGCCATGCGCCGTGTTGTTGTTACCGGATTAGGTATGGTCACCCCTCTTGGACAGGGGGCCGCCCATAACTGGTCCCAAATTCTCGCTGGGAAAAGTGGAATATCGCGTATCGAAAATTTCGATGTGAGCGATATCAGTTGTCAAATCGCAGGTCAGGTCCCCGGACCGGGTGAGCCCGGTGGGTTGAACCTCGATGACTGGATTGACCCCCGTGATCAACGCAAACAAGACCGTTTTATCCAATTGGGTTTGGTTGCGGCAATCGAAGCCGTGCAGGATTCCGGCTGGATGCCACAGGATCGTGAATCGCAAAATCGTACAGGTGTGATGATCGGCTCCGGCATTGGCGGCCTTGAATCGATTGTGCGTACAGATCAATTGATGAATGAAAAGGGCCCGCGCCGTATTAGCCCATTTTTCATCCCCTCGGCGCTGATCAATCTTATTTCTGGTCACGTGTCGATTAAATATGGATTTAGAGGGCCAAACCATTCGGTTGTGACGGCCTGTTCAACTGGTGCGCATGCCATTGGCGATGCTGCGCGTATGGTCGCGCTGGATGATGCCGATGTGATGGTTGCTGGTGGTGCTGAGGCGGCTGTATGCCGTATTGGCATGGCCGGATTTGCCGCCGCTCGCGCGCTCTCAAGCGGTTATAATGACGCACCAGATCAAGGCTCGCGCCCATGGGACAAAGGCCGTGATGGTTTTGTTATGGGCGAGGGTGCTGGCATTGTTGTGCTCGAGGAACTGGAGCATGCAAAAGCCCGCGGCGCTACTATTTATGGCGAAGTAAAAGGGTATGGCATGTCAGGTGACGCGCATCACATTACCGCGCCAGCGGAAGATGGTGATGGCGGTTTCCGGGCTATGCAGGCGGCGCTAAAGCGTGCTGGCCTTGACGCTAGTGATATCGATTATGTAAATGCCCATGGCACGTCGACACCGCTCGGTGATGTGATCGAGGCTGGTGCGGTGAAACGCCTGTTGGGTGATAGCATTGCGAATGTATCAATGTCGTCAACCAAGAGCGCCACGGGCCATCTTTTGGGCGCGGCAGGTGCGATCGAGGCAATCTATTCGATCAAGGCTGTGCAAACAGGTGATCTACCGCCAACATTGAATTTGAATGATCCTGAAGACGTTGTTGCGGATATGGATTTGGTCCCGCTAAAGACCAAAAACCGTGTTGTTCGCAATGCTATGTCAAACTCATTCGGCTTTGGTGGCACGAACGCGTCGCTGATCGTTGGTCAGGTAACCTAATGTTGCGGCATGCGGTCCGGCATCTGATCCGGGCGCTTGCCCTTATTATTATCCTTGTTGGGGCTAGTGCCGGCGTCTTTTGGGCGTGGGAGAGGCAAATCTTTAATGCGCCCGGTCCCCATCAAGACCAAGTCTTTGTAATCATAAACCCCGGCGATGGCCATGCCAGTATTCGCTGGACGTTAAAACGCGCTGGGGTGATTGACGAGCTCTATGCCTATGATGCCGCGCGGATATGGCTTGGCCGTGATTTCCTGCCAAAGGCCGGAGAATATAGTATTCCAGCCGGTGCTAGCCTCGCCAAAACCATGCAAATCATTGATGCCGGTGTCAGCTACCAACGGCGCATTACCGTGGTTGAAGGGCTCCGTTCATCACAAATTCTAGAGGTGATCGCCGCGGCCCCGCATCTAGAGGGTGAAATTGATATAGCTGTTGATGAGGGTAGTATCCTGCCTGAAACCTATTTCTTTACGCATGGGACATCGCGGTTGGCCTTGCTGGAGCGCATGCAGGAAAAGCATGCCATGCTGTTGATCGAAGCATGGCAGAATCGGGATAAGGATATTCCAATAAAAACCCGTGAAGAGGCCGTTATTCTTGCCTCTATTGTCGAAAAGGAATCGCGCGATCCGGTTGAAAGACGGCTTGTTGCGGGGGTCTTTATGAACCGGTTAAACCGCGGCATGCGCCTGCAATCTGATCCGACAGTTCTTTATGGCATTGACGATAATCCAGAGCGCACAATCACAAAATCCGACCTGAAACGCAAAACCCCGTGGAACACTTATACAATCAAGGGCCTACCTAAAACGGCGATCTGTAACCCGGGAGAGGATGCGATTGAGGCGACGTTAAATCCGGCAGAGACAAAATATTTGTATTTCGTATCAGATGGAAAAGGTGGATTGTTATTTGCCAAAACACTGGACGAGCACAACCGTAATGTAAGACAATTCCGCAAGATACAAAGGGCAGCAAAAGCACAATAATAATATAGGAATATTGTGCGGCAATATGCTTGTAAAATGACTTAATGATGGATGAAAGAAGCCAAATGACATCAAGTAAAATGGTTACAAATCAGCAAGTTGGGCGTAGAGGATTGATGTTGGTATTGTCGTCTCCCTCAGGCGCCGGCAAGACCTCAATCTCGCGCCGTCTTTTGGCCGAGGATGACAATATAGAGCTGTCTATTTCCGCAACCACCAGAACGCGGCGACCGGGTGAGGTTGAGGGCAAAGATTATCATTTTGTTGATAACAACACCTTTCATCTGATGATCAATAACCGCGAATTTCTTGAATATGCCAAGGTGTTTGACAATTATTACGGCACCCCTAGCGCGCCGGTAATGAATGTCTTGGAGAATGGCCGCGATGTGCTGTTCGATATTGATTGGCAAGGCACTCAGCAGGTTGCCGATGCAAGCCGCGAGGATCTGGTTTCTGTGTTTATCCTGCCACCATCTACGCGGGATCTTGAAAAACGCCTATTGAGCCGGGCCCAAGACACCGCCGAAGTTGTCGCTAGCCGCATGGCAAAAGCATCAGATGAGATCAGCCATTACCGCGAATATGATTATATTGTGGTGAATGAGGATTTGGATGTGTCGGTGCAGGCGGTGAAGGCGATATTACAGGCTGAACGCCTACGCCGTGACCGTCAAGTTGGCCTTACTAATTTCGTTAAAAATCTGCGTAACGGCATGTAATTTAACGAAAATTCATTTATTTGAATTTGCCTGATTCATAGAGCCGTGCCAATCGGCAAAATGCCTCTATGTCAATCTCCTGAGGCCGCGCCTGTGGGTCAATTTCAGCCTCATTAAGTAGATCTTCACCACCAATTTTCTTTAAGGACGCGCGTAGCATCTTGCGGCGTTGGCCAAAGGCAATGCGGGTGATGTCTTCTAGGGCTTGCTGACTGCAATCAAAGCGTGGCGTGGCTAGCGGGATGATCTGGACAATGGATGATGTGATTTTTGGTGCTGGCACAAAGGCGCTTGCTGGGACATCAAACAGAATTTCGGCATCTGCCAACCAACCGGTAAGAACGCTAAGGCGACCATAACCACTATCACCGGGTTTCGCCGCAATCCGCAACGCGACTTCACGTTGAAACATCAGTGTCATTGATTCAAATGCGTTGGCATGGGCCAGCCATTTGATCAGCAATGTAGTGGCAATATTATAGGGCAAATTGGCCACAATACGCCGCGGTACGTCACCCATTTCCCAAATCGGGCACTTCATCGCATCCGCCTCTAGAAAAGCAAGGCGTGGACCAGCGGCTTGGCTTAGGGACCTTAGGACATCCTCAACCCTTCGGTCCTTATCGATGGCGATGACATGGTTCGCATTTTCTAGCAACAGCGCTCTGGTCAAACCACCAGGGCCGGGGCCAATTTCAATGGTGGTGCCGCGCAGTGGGCTGGCGGATCTGGCAATGCGGCGGGTTAGATTGAGATCGAATAGAAAGTTCTGGCCAAGCGATTTACGCGCCCGCATATCCATATTATCGACAAGAGTGCGCAACGGCATCAAGGCGTCGATTTTGGCATTGCTATCGGCAAAATCGTCGGGGGTAGGGACCGTCATTGTGCTAAATCTTCTTTCGGGCCATTCGACTAGCCATTTTCAATGCGGCTATGACGCTGTCGGGGCGGGCAATGCCTTTGCCAGCTATGTCAAAGCCAGTGCCATGATCAGGCGAGGTGCGGATAAAGTCGAGCCCAAGAGTTACGTTCACGCCCCCAAAAAAATCGACTGTTTTAAGCGGGATTAGAACTTGGTCATGATACATGCCAAGAACCGCATCATAGGTTTTGCGGGCCTCGCTATGGAACAAAGTATCGGCGGGAAGAGGGCCAAAGGCATTGATCTTTTCGCTCAGTAGCTGGGCAATGGCAGGGGCGATAATGGCGTCATCCTCATGACCCATCCGGCCTTGTTCACCGGCATGGGGGTTTAGCCCGCATACAGCAATGCGCGGCGCGGCAATGTCAAAAAACTGGCTGAGGCTCTGGGCCAGCAACCGGCCCGCATCGACGATCATCTCGCTGGTTAACCGGGGTGCCACGGCGCTAAGGGGAATATGCACGGTGATTGGCACAACCCGAAAATCATCAGCGGCGAGCATCATCATCGGTGCGCCTTTGCGGGGCGGTGCTAGGCTGCCGAGAAATTCGGTATGACCGGGATGGCTAAAACCGGCCTCCAATAAAGGCGCCTTGGCAATCGGGTTGGTAACCATGGCGGCGCATTCACCGCTTTGTGCCCAGCCAGCCCCACGCGCAATGGCATCAATGATCTGCGGTGCATTGGCAATGTTCGGCTCGCCAGCAACCGGTTGTTCTGCCCATGTGGTTGAGAGTACCTGCAGGGCGGTGTCGTCCGGGTTGTAATCGGCTGGCGAAGCAATTTCACGAATATCAATGTCACATTCCATTTGGCGGGCAGTAGCGGCCAAATAGGTGGGGTCATTTATGGTGAAAAAACCGCCAATACCGGCCTTGTGCGCGCGAATGGTAAGTTCACCGCCAATGCCAGCGGGATCGCCGGGGGTAAGGATAATGGGCGCATCTTGGCCCGGCTTTACCCCAGTGATTGTCACTATTCTACCCTCTAATATCGATTACAGCAGAACGCCGTAAACGGATAAGATTGCGCTCGCTGATCGAACCAAAGAGTTTGTCCATAAGGAAACGCTGAACCTCTTCACGGCTTGGCAAATCAATCTTTGGGGCCTCGCGTTTGCACACCATGAACACCGCAACACCCTCGGCAAATGCCAACGGCTCGCTAGCAACGCCGTTTTCAAGTGACGAAACCAGATTTTGCATCTGCGGTGCTAAATCGGCGAATAGCATTTCGTTCAATTTCGAAACAGCGCCTGTTCCGTAAGTATTATGCAGGGCAACAAGGTCTTCGCAATTGTCCAGTTCGTTGCTATCGCGTTCAATCCGTGCGGCCGCTTCTAGGCGGTCTGGGTTGGTTGCGTCTGCGGGAACGCCCAATATTGCGCGGGCTAGCCAAAAGCGCGCCTGTGAGGCGTCTGCGAGGCCCTTTTCACGATTGCCCTCGCGTTTGAAAATATAGACTGCGCCATCAAGCTCAATCGGGTTGGTGATGGCGCCATTTTTGGTTGCTGTTAAGATGTCACGAAATTCGGTGGGGAGACGGTTCGTTACCACCCAGCCAATACGTCCGCCTTTTTGACCAGTTCCAGCGGCGGAATATTGCTCAGCAACAGCGGCAAAATCAGCACCCTTGCGGATCGCGTCAACCATCTGTCCAGCAAGGTCTAGCGTTTGTTTGTAAGACCGTGTCGGGCCTGGTGACAGAACGATCTCGCTCAACCGCAATTGAGGCTGGCTGGCATTGGCAACAAGCCGATCCAGTTCATCATCAATTTTGCCTTCAATAGCGCCGAATTTGTCCTGATATTTCGTGCGTAGATAGTCCGACCATGCGAGGTCAGCGAGATATTTTGATTGGACTGTGGCTGGGTCGAGGCCGCGAGTGCGCAACATCTTGCTACCACTCATCCCATCCTTGCCATAGGAATTGTCAATTAGCTCTTTCGCCATCGGTAGCGCAACACTCTCAATGTCGGTACGCAGACTCTTGGCGGCTTGGATCTTGAGTTTGTCATCGATCAGCATTTGTATGGCGTCATCAAGGAGGCGTTGTTGGTTTTCCTCCGACGCATCTAGATTTGTTGCCAACTGGATGAATTTGGCCCTCTGGGTGAGGTCGTAATTTGTGATCGGTTCGCCATTAACCGTGGCCACAATATTCACCGCGGCATGGCTGGCACCTATCGACAAAAATAGGCTTGTCACTAGGGTAATCAAGATGGATGGCATACGCATTTTGGTTTCTCTCAAGATTCGTCGAGGCGCGCTATAAAGGCGGCTCCGGCTAGGAATACTATCACAGCAGGCGCCCATCCGGCTACTGTTGCTGGGACGCGTAATGACGTGCCCATGATCTTCATAAAGTAACTAAAGAAAAAGATTGTAACAGCGATAACAACGCCGCGCGTGAATAGCTGCATAGGCCGTCCACGCATCACGTTTCTAAGGGTGAACCGCGCACCCAGCATGGAAATTCCAATCATCAACAAGGGTAGGGCCAATAGTTGGTGAAGATAAATCCGGTGCTCAACACTCGGCAAGCCTGCCTGTTCCAGAACGCCAATAAACTGCGGCAGGGAAAATACTGGAATAGTGTGCGGCGGGGCACTAGAGCGCATCAGATTTAGCGATGTCATCTGCGTCGCAAGCATGATATCGCCGCGCTCTTTTCGAAGACCGTCATTGCTCCATTGTACGGCGTCTTCAACGATCCAACCGCTTTGGGTCAACCGCATGCTAATACCACGCATCCGCCATTCCAGACCCTCATCATTTGAGAAGCTGTAGATGATTGGGGCCATGATACTCGAGGTTTCGACATTCAATTGGTCGCCATGGATGATAAACCGGCGGTCTTGCTGAATATCCTTAAGCCAAACGCCATCGGCATTTACCGTCAAGTTTTGTTGATTACCGCCAAAAACCGCATCCATTTGGTTTTCATATCGCTGTGAAGTAACCGAACCAATCGGATTGATGATCGCAATAAAGCCAATACCTACCGCCAGAGCGGAGATGACCACCGGGCTTAGCGATGTCCAGATAGAATGTCCAAGGCCTCTGGTAACGGTGAATTCGTTGGATTTGTTCCAAGCGTTAAAGCACAGCATCGAGCCAGCAAGCAGGCCGAACGGTAGGATGAGCTCAATCACCGACGGCATATTCAAAAATGCCATCGCAATGAAATTCATTTCAACATTGTCACGCGCCAGAACGCTAACGCGGCGAATTAGCTCTACCGTTTGAATGATCGAAACGATGCCAGCGAGGCCCAAGACGCACAGCGCAACCCATGCAAGATAGCGCAATGCAAAATACCGAAACAATGTGCCGAAGACGAACAGGCTGGTCATGAAGGTGACCCCTTTGACACGCGCCGCATAAATAGCGCTTCAAACCCGCCAAGCAACGGCACAAGACTAACGATACAGGGCAGTAGCACGATCGTATAGATCAGCGGAATGGCGATAGGATGGCTAGCAATCAATCCTCTGGTTACAACGGTCAGCATGATTAGCGACAAGCCAGCGGCAATGCTAACAAAAGAGCGCCGCAACCACAGATCGCGCCTAATTTGGCCCCGCAAGGTAATCGCCAGCGTCATCATCACCAAAGCCAAGCCTAAAAAAGGAGAGATGATCCGGTAATGACCCTCGGCCCGCCGTTCAGGGTAATAGCGCGGTGCCGGTGATTTGTCCGGATTAAGCAGGTTAACGATATTGTCTTCGTTCATATCAATTGGCGAGCGGGTAGCCGGTTTTGATGCACGTGGGGTGATCGACAAGGTATGTGTGTCAAACAACAACAACGCACTGGACGATCCGTCATCGCTGAGTTCTGCGCGCTGACCATTTTGCAAAATAAGTTTTGGCACGCCGCGATCATTGATGAATTTTCCGTATTTGGCAGTAACGGAGGTCACCTTGTCGGCGTCTCTTGCGTCATGGATGAACACATCCTCAGCAACGCCATTGCGTGGCCGTTTGCCAATCAAAATGGTCATGCCGTCAACGATATCAATAAACACGCCATCTTGGAGCAAAATAGTCGGGATGCTATTGCGGATCTGGAATTGCATTTCTTTATATAGGGCAAAGGAATTGGGCAGAATGAAGCTCGAATTCACCATCAGCATCAAGGTAATGGTTGTGCCAAAATAAATCGGCGCCCGGGCAATCTGCATGGGGCTTAGGCCAACCGCCTGCATCACGGTCAATTCGCGATCGGAAATGATCCGGTGAAACACCCATTGCAAGGCGACAAACGCCCCAATTGGCATGGCGATCGTAAGCCATAAAGGCATTACCGCGACCGACATCAAAATAAAGTCACCGATGCTAGCGCCTTTGTTCACCACCAATTCCAAAAGCTTGATGGTTTGAAACAACCAGACAATGCCGACCAGCACGCTGGTCACCGCAAAGGTCGTGCGAATTAGCTGCCAGAAAATATATCGGTCAAATTGCATGGGTGTTCCATTGAAGTTCAGGGTGTTAGATAACACATCAGTCTTGTGAAACGCAAAACTAATGAGGGCA
>Ga0209654_1000419_pt1 | contig 41748 bp, 40 predicted proteins | sample SaaInl1SG_22_DNA_FD_184646 | JGI IMG/M metagenome (GOLD analysis project Ga0209654, IMG submission 184646) | Marine microbial communities from expanding oxygen minimum zones in the Saanich Inlet - ESP_161SG_22_DNA (SPAdes) (version 2) | ecosystem: Environmental > Aquatic > Marine > Intertidal... | reverse complement strand
TTTAGAAAACGCTTCACTACGTGCGAGCCTATAAAACCAGCACCGCCTGTAATGAGGATATTCATTATTCCTTGCTTTTCGAAATAATAAATGTGTCCAACTGTAGGACTAAATAGAATAATGAGAGCAAAATAAATCCTGCAATCATGCCTTGGATTTTCTTATTGCCTAATAGTGGTTTTGACTCAAAATAACCGACTTCTGGAAATGCAGCAATGACATCTATCACATTTTGTGCCTTTAATTTTTGTGTGCGAATTCCCTCGAGTTTATCTGATAATTCAATTTTTCTATTTAACAGTGATATTTCTGTGTTGTTTTCTGCCTTTTCAGACATATACAGGTTTGTGCCGTTTGAAAACTGCTTATTTGCTTCAACAATTCGTACCTCCTCAAACAAAGACAACAACGAGTCTGTTTGTGTGATAGACACCCGGGTAATCGAGTCACTAAGTTCCAGGTTTTCTAATTGTGTGGCTTGTTGATCTCTAAAATAAGTGACGTCAGAGACTGAGGCGGTCAAGGGGTTTAGTAGCGAGCCAAAAATATCTTGTTTGGTGGACTTGACGGTTAGAATGTGTATCTTTTTTTCAAAGTCATCTATTTGCTTTACATAATCGGCATAGGTTATTTCAGTAGCTACTAATGAGTCTAGTCCAGACACATAAGTGTTATATTCTTGCAACAAGCGTGTTTTCGTTAAAAAAGGCTCTATTTCTATGGTAGATATTGTTGCGGCATCGGTTGTGGGAATGTCAAAAAATGCCCCCAATTGAACAGAATCTTTTTGAGAGGCAAGGTCATCTAGGTATGCTACATTGCTATATAATTGTCTTGCACTGTCAAAGTGCGGTTCAAGCGTTGCTTTTGCCACAAATGTAGGAGGGGAAACCATTTCAATAACAACCCCTGCTATAAAGCCTGCGCCTATCGCAAGAGAAAAAAACACAATGCGTTTACGTACAAAAATTGCGAACGCTAACAATGTGTTCAGAAAGAAAGTAATAACGCTGCCAATAGCAGTAAAAAGCTTTGTTATTCCTTTTCCAATCGAATTAAATAGAACACCTAAGTCTATTTCCTCGCTTTCTGTTTTTTTTGGTGTCGATGTACTCATAAATATAGCTTTATGTTATTGCTTGCGTTACAAGCAAAACGAAAGTTTTTGGGTTTTATTTTATTTGATACAGTTTATTGAGCGTATCCGCAATTTTTCTGTCATTGGTTAGTCTAGGGGTTTTGTTTTGCCCACCCAGTTTTCCAATGCTTTTCATATAGTGTTCAAATGCGTCCGCAGGAAGCGCCCTAAGGACCAATGGGCGCAATACTCCTCCCGAAATTAGGTCGTCATAATAGGTGTTTTGATTGCGCATTTCTAAGTCTAAGGTTGCGGCAAAGGTAGCTAAATCTTTTGGTGGTTTGTCAAAAGCAACCCACCATTCATGATGTGGTAAACCCTCTTCAGGTGTTACTTGTGGTGCCACCGTAAATTCTGACACATGCGCCTGATACTTTTTAGCCGTATTTTTCATTGCATGTTCTACTTCTTTTCCAATGACATGTTCTCCGAAAGCTGAAATAAAGTGTTTAATTCTCCCAGAAACAATGATGCGATACGGATTTAAACTTACAAACTCGACCGTATCGCCAATGTTGTATCCCCACAAACCAGCAGAGGTGTTTAGAATAATCGCGTAATTGACACCTATCTCAACATCTGCCAATGAAATTCTAGAAGAGGAAGCTTCGTGTATCTTGTCTGCTTCAATAAACTCATAAAAAATTCCTGAGTTTAATTGAAGTAACATTCCCTTTTCGTCTAATTGATCTTGAAAAGCAATAAAACCTTCCGAAGCCGGGTAAAGCTCTACACTATCCACTTTTTTCCCGATTAATTCCTCGAGGGCATTGCGGTAAGGTTCATAATTTACCCCTCCATATACAAAAAGTGAAAAATTAGGGAACAGCGATGAAATAGATTTACCAGACTTTTCTTTTAACCGCTCAAAATACATTTTTACCCAAGGTGGAATCCCGCTTATTAGACGCATGTCTTCGTGTACTGTCTCATCTACAATAGCATCTACTTTTTGCTCCCAATCTTCAATGCAGTTGGTTTGCCATGACGGCATTCTGCTGCGTTGTAAATAAGAAGGTACATAGTGCGCCACAATACCTGATAGCCTTCCTGTGGCAATACCGTTTGTTTTTGATAATATGGGGCTTCCTTGCAAGAATATTAATTTCCCATCTACAAAAGAGGCGTCTCCAGAATTATGAATGTAATGAAATAAGGCGTTTTGCGCGGTTTTAATATGCGTAGGCATAGATTCTTTTGAAATGGGGATGTACTTTACACCTGAGGTGGTTCCTGAGGTCTTTGAAAAGTATAGCGGTTTTCCTTGCCAAAGGACGTCTTCCTCTCCCGCCACCATACGATCTACATAGAGGCGCAACCCCTCGTAATCATTGACGGGAACTCGAGACTTAAAGTCATCATAATTATTAATGCTTTCAAAATCATGATCCTTACCAAAAGCTGTGTTCTTTGCTGTTTTTACCAAATCCATTAGAACCTTTTGTTGGGTTTTAATGGGATTATTTGCCCATTTCTTTGTGGTCTTTACGATGTGTTTTGCCCACTGTTTTGCAATGCGTTGCTTTATGCTCATTGTTCAAATTCAATAAATTCCTGTGGATTTAAGGCATAGCCATCGCTCCAAAGCTCAAAGTGAAGGTGTGGCCCGGTAGTCATGGTGCCCGAGTTTCCTGCTATCGCTATCACTTGCCCGGGGTCAACGGCATTGCCTTGGCGCACATTTAACGATGCGTTGTGCTTATAAACCGAAAGAATATTATACGGGTGGGATATGATCACAACATATCCTGTTTCTGTTGTCCAACCAGCAAAAATCACATTCCCCTGAGCAGCGGCCTTAACAGGCGTGTTTCTAGGCACAACAATATCTACTGCATAGTGTTCCACGCTAGCGTCGTATCCTTGACTGATCGTTCCTGTTATGGGAGGAAATAATACAAATGGAATGGTCTGGTTGGCAGAATCCAAAACGTTGTATTTATCATCTTGAGCCACATCGGCGCGAAGTAATGAGTCTGCTTTGGATGTTGGAAAATCAACATAATTTGTGTCTATAAGGACAGAGTCCAACTGGCGTTGGGACTCCAGTTCTTGTAAATCTAAATCTCCTCTTAATACCTTATTTACGGAGGCTATATAGCGTTGGTTTCGTTGGAGTGTTAGCTGTAGCGAATCAAGTCTGTCGTTGTTTCGTATTGCTTGACGGCGAAGTTCTGAAGAGTCGTATCCAGGGATATACTCCTTAAGTTGCGTTTGAGAAATAACCAAAAATGTAGCGGCTATTAGCAAAACCACAGAGATGCTAATGACAAGAAAAACATTAAGCCTGTTAAGTTTATAGGAAAAGCGCTCCTCGAAAGTTTCATCGTGAAAAATAACAAAGCGATAGGTTGCGCGCCACCGTCTCCAAAAAGTTGACTTTTTTTTCTTCTTGTTATCCATTGACTACAAAGATAGGTAGTTGGTTTGTACTAAATCGCGGGTGAACTAAATCCATTTACTTTGTTACCTTTGTTAAAAATACAAATTATGTTTTTTGCAATCAGTCCTGTTCAAATTCTTGTAATTGCCTTAGTTGTTTTGTTGTTGTTTGGCGGTCGAAAAATCCCCGAGCTAATGAAAGGACTTGGAACTGGAATCAAAGAATTTAAAAACGCCACCAAAGAAGAAGAAAAAGACAGCGATAAACAAGAAAGTTAATCTTTGTTTAAAATTTCTATCGAGCGTACAATCGCCTCTGTTTCAAATATATAGTCGCGTTTGGCAGCCGATGGAGCGAATACAAACCCTTCCATTACTAAATAGCGGTTGTTTGGCTTGTCATCCAGTAAATACTGTACAAATGGGCCTGCCATAAAATCTCCTTTTACCTCCCAGGTTCCCCGAGTTTCAATGGCTGGAATTCCTCCTACTTTAGTGTAATACACATACGGTTCATAAGCTTCTTCTGTGATTAAATGTGTCCCTTCAAGCCTTCCCGGTACAAACGCTTTTCCCACAGAATCACGAATACGAATAACGTCTTGTAATGGATTTTTCCAATCTAGACTGGTGTCTCTTGGCAATGTATAAACCAATACATTTACATGTCCTTTTTGTATCTCTCGCTGAAACCAAACCGTATTATTGCCTTCTTTAAAAACGCTGTAGGCTGAGGGCAGCGTTAAGTTAATGCCGAAACGGCTTTGCAATGCATTTTGCTTTAATGGGGAAATGCTGATACGGCGTTGACGCTCTGCTATTTCTCCTTGTTTAAATGAACTGATTATTGATGTTGATTGGGACAAAATCATTTCTACCAAAGCGGTTGTCTTTGGCGCGCTAAGTACAGCCATTTGCTGGGGACGCGCATAGCTATTCTTGTCCATACGAATCACAACTTCGTCGCCAAAACCAACCCACAAAATAGATCTACTAGATCGAGCAAATCCTGTAAATACTTCGGGTGGCATTTGATGCAAATCAAATAATGGCTCTTGTTGTGGAAGCCCTTCTGCAGGAAATGCAAAGGCAGCCCTAACGGCATCTCCCACTTCTGTTTCCCAAAGTAGGTTGGGCATTACTACTGTAATCGTATTGATGTTTCCGCTCGAGGGTTTTACAAGCGGTGTTGACGTGCGTTTGCACCCAACTACAATGAGAACAATAATTAAAAAGTGTAATTTCATTTGCAACAAGAAACAAAAATTACGCCAATATTGCTGCAATTCCAGGGAGTGTTTTTCCTTCAAGGCTTTCAAGCATTGCGCCACCACCTGTAGAAACATAACTAACCTTGTCTTCAAGTCCAAAAAGCTTCACGGCTGCCACGGAATCACCACCACCAACAAGCGAAAATGCACCTGTTTCGGTTTGTGCTACAATGCTGTCACCAAGTGCGCGAGTACCCGTGTCAAAATTAGGGAACTCAAAAACACCAAGTGGACCATTCCATAAAATGGTTTTAGCCTGTTTTACTACAGCATCAAATATTTTTTCTGAAGCTGGCCCCGCATCCATGCCTTCCCAATCATCTGGAATTTGGTCAATAGGAAATACTTTTTGTAGGGTGTCATTTGAAAAGTCTTGTCCTGCACGAACATCGACCGGCAAATGAATTTTTACGCCTAACTTCTCTGCTTGCTCTAATATAGATAATGCTAAAGGCATTTTATCGTCTTCACAAATAGACTTTCCAATAGACCCCCCTTGCGCTTTGATAAATGTAAAAGCCATACCGCCGCCTATAATAAGGTGATCTACCTTAGATAAAATATTTTCAATAATGGTAATTTTTGACGATACCTTTGCGCCACCCAAAATAGCCAAAACAGGTTTCTCGCCAGATAACATTACTTTGTCTATGGCCGTTATTTCACCTGCTAGTAAATGCCCAAAACACTTCTTGTTTGGGAAAAACTGTGCTACTATTGTCGTGGAAGCGTGCGCGCGGTGAGCTGTTCCAAAGGCATCGTTAACGTAAACGGTTCCCAACTTTGCCAATGCCAAAGCAAAGGCTTCGTCGCCTTTGGTTTCTTCTTCATGAAAGCGCAGATTCTCTAATAATAACACTTCTCCAGGCTTTAGGGATAGGGCTTGTGCTTCTGCTTTTTCGCCTACTACCTCTTTACAAAACTGTACGGTTTGACCCAAATGTTCTTCGAGTGTGGGTATAATTTGATTTAAACTGAGTTTAGAGTCATTTCCCTTAGGGCGGCCTAAGTGCGACATCAACACACAACTACCCCCTGCTGATAAAATATGCTTAATTGTTGGAAGCGCTGCCGCGATTCTTGTCGCGTCTGTTACGTTACCGTTGTCATCTAAAGGCACGTTAAAATCTACGCGGATAAGTGCTCGCTCTTGGTCAAAAGAAAGTTTTTCTAAGGTGTTCATGTTGCTTTTTATTTGCGCAAAAATACAATTTCGTTTGCGTTTTTGATGTTGTGTTTTAGTTAATTTCGGTTTGTATCTTTAGGCATGCATTTTCAAGACATTATTGGACATCACAGCCAAAAGAAAATTCTGCTAGACAGTCTTGCTTTAGACAGAATTCCGCACGCCCAATTATTTGAAGGAGCTGACGAGCAAGGTGTGCTTGCGATGGCAATTGCATATGCCAATGCTGTGGTTTGTGGCAATGACACAGACAGATCTACCACACGGGTTAAAGCTAATGGTATGGTACACCCCGATATTCATTTTGTGTTCCCATCTGCCACCACTCATGAAGTAAAATCAAAGCCAACATCTAATGAATTTAGTTCTCAATGGCGGGAATTTGTACAAGAATACCCCTATGCCACATTATACGACTGGTCACGGTTTTTAGGAATTGAAAACAAGCAAGCCGCCATAAATGTTACCGATGCTTTGCAGGTTATGCAAAAGGTGAGCCTAAAGTCTTTTGAGGGAGGGTGGAAATGTGTCATTATTTGGCACGCAGAAAAACTCACCACGGCAGCATCAAATAAATTACTGAAAAGCATAGAAGAACCTCCTGCAAAAACCTTGTTTTTGTTGGTATGCCCAGATGAGAATCAGCTTCTTGCTACCATCCGTTCACGCTGCCAACGAACACATTTTGGACGTGTTTCTAAAGAAGACATCACAGCCTTTTTGATTAACAAAGGGGCGGGTCAAGATTCCGCTGCTTCATTAGCAGCCCAAAGTAATGGGGCTGTTGGAAAAGCGCTTTCACTTTTTGAACAACGAGAGGATCAGGTGCAATATGAGGGTTGGTTTGTAGGTTGGGTGCGTACCGCTTTTCGTGCTAAGGGTAATAAAGGGGTTGTGCTTGAGCTTACGGAATGGAGCCAAGAAATTGCCTCAAAGGGTGTGGAAACACAAAAACAATTTTTGGCATTTGCCATAGTGGTTTTCCGTGCTGCGGTCATGGCGCACTACAACCTAGAGAATATTGCGCCTTTTCACACATCCACAGATTTTAAACTTTCTAAGTTTGCACCTTTCATTCACGGTGCAAACATTTTAGGAATAATTGATGCCCTTGAAAAAAGTGCCTATCATGTAGAGCGTAATGGAAATGCTCAAATGATTTTCACTGACTTATCATTCAAGTTGACACGCTTACTGCATCAAAAAACACCATAGGTTTTTATTATTTTTAAAATTTAAACCAATAAGTGTTTCTTATTGTGTGTGCGGCCTAAAATTAGGCTCTGAGGAGATTTCTTTTTTATGTTGTACTGACTATAGGCTTTGTGTAAAATTTGCAAGTAAAACGGCTTATTTAGGCTTTTGTAGAATGAACGTTAATGATGACGTATTGTTTTTACTCCAACCAACAACATTTGAGTAAAGACCCTTCAAAATACCAAGTGGCCAAGCGTAATTAGATTTCTTGTACTGCTCGGAAAGCAAAGCAACATAAAATGCATCCCAAAACATATTGTGTGTTTTCAATAGGTCAAAACCTGCTTCCTGTGCCAACACAAAAACAGAATATTTATTATAATGCCATAAATGACGTGGTACGTCATATGCAGCCCAATATGTTCCATAGTGTTTGGCGTCCCATGAATGATGATTGGGTAGCGCCAACACTAAAATTCCGCCTGGTACTAATGCTTCGTAAAAACGATTGAGTTGAAACTGTGGATCGGCTAAATGTTCAAACACATGCCAAAGGGTAATCACGTCATAATTATCATTGGACTGTATTTCATCGGCTTGTTTTAATCCTTTATTTACGAGACTTTTTTTAGCTGATTCAGAAAAATCAAAGACCCTTGTGTTCCACCCATTTTTTTCCGCTGCAAGCGCGAATGCGCCATTCCCCGCACCAAAATCAAGTAAGCTTCCGTTGGTTCTTATTTTTGAAATCCAGCGTAGCTTGGTGTTGATATTTCGCTTTTTTACCCATAAATACACTCTAGACTTAAGGCTTTTTGCTTTGTCAACGTGAGAAAGATAATCATCTTTGGGGTAATAATTTTGGAGTGTTTCGATAGGTAGTTCCGGTGTGGTTTTCCATGCGTCAATGGAAGCTTCGTGTCTTAAAACAAAGGTTTCGTTACTTGCCAAAAAATCTTTGATGTGTCGTGGTTTCACGTGGAACAATTAACGCCCCATATACACAAGCAATACCGACAAATCGCTTGGTGATACTCCGCTGATTCTAGATGCTTGTGCTATGGTTACAGGTTTGATTTTTGTTAATTTTTGTCGTGCCTCAATAGAAAGCGATTTTACCTTATCATAGTCAAATTCTTTTGGTATTGGGACATAATCGAGTTGTGTGAGCTTGTCGGCCTGAGCCTTTTCTTTAGCAATATACCCCGCATACTTAATCTGAATTTCAACCTGTTCTAAAACAGAAGAGTCTAAGTCATGCTCGGCAACATAATCTGCTACTGGCTTGTGAGAAAGGAAGTCTTGCATAGTGATGTTTGGGCGAGATAAGACTTTATTCATTTTTAATGATTGCTTAACTTTTGCCGAGGCTTTGTTCTCAAGCATTGGATTAACATCATCTGGGCGTATGCTCGTTTTAGTAAAAAAGGATATAAGTGATTTGGCTTTGCCCGACTGTAACTCCATTTGACGAAGCCTTTCATCAGACGCAAGTCCTACAGCATGCGATTTTGGCGTTAGGCGAACATCAGCGTTGTCTTGTCTCAAAAGCGTGCGATATTCAGCGCGTGATGTAAACATGCGATAAGGCTCTTCCGTGCCTTTGGTAATTAGGTCATCGATTAAAACACCTATATAGGCTTCGTCCCTTGACAACGTAAATGGGTCTTTTTGACAAACGTATTGATGTGCATTAATACCAGCCATAATCCCTTGAGAGGCTGCTTCCTCATAACCCGTTGTTCCATTAATTTGACCTGCAAAGAACAAACCATTAACGGATTTTGTTTCGAGTGTGTGTTTAAGTTGTGTTGGGGGGAAATAGTCGTATTCAATGGCATAGCCAGGACGAAAAAACTTAACATTTTCAAATCCTACAACAGCACGTAATGCTTTAAATTGTATTTCTTCTGGAAGGGAAGTGGAAAAACCATTGACATACACCTCCACAGTATCCCAACCTTCTGGCTCAACAAAAATTTGATGTCTTTCCTTTTCAGCAAAACGATTGATTTTATCTTCTACTGAGGGACAATAACGCGGTCCAATGCTTTTGATTCGTCCATTAAACATAGGTGATCTATCAAAGCCCTCGCGAAGTAAATCATGAACAATAGGACTGGTATAAGTCATGTGACAAGAACGTTGCTCTTTAAGGGGAGTGGTAGATGGGGAATAAGAAAAAGTTGATGGAGTAGGGTCTCCTGGCTGTTCTACCATTTTACTGTAATCCAGTGAACGTCCATCAACTCTTGGAGGAGTTCCTGTTTTCATTCGCCCTGACTCAAAACCACGCGATACCAAACGCTCAGTAATACCAAAAGAGGCGCTTTCTCCAGCACGACCACCTCCAAACTGCTTTTCGCCAATATGGATCAAACCGTTTAAAAAAGTACCACTAGTCAACACTACAGACTTGGATTTAATTTCTATTCCCAGCGATGTAACAACTCCTGCAATAGTGTCGCCATCGAAAAGCAAATCAGCAACCATGTCTTGATAAAAATCAAGCTTAGGTGTTTGTTCAAGCATATTGCGCCATGCGGCGGCAAATAACATTCGGTCTGATTGTACTCTTGGACTCCACATGGCAGGGCCTTTGGAACGATTTAACATCTTAAACTGGATGGCTGTGTTGTCTGAAACAATCCCACTATATCCGCCTAAAGCATCAATTTCTCTAACGATTTGACCCTTAGCAATCCCACCCATAGCGGGGTTACAAGACATTTGACCAATGTTCTGTAAATTCATGGTGACAAGAAGCGTTTTGCTGCCCATGTTGGCTGCTGCTGCAGCGGCTTCGGCACCAGCATGACCACCGCCTACAACAATTACATCATATACATCATGAAACATAATCCGTGTTTTTGCGTTCCACGTGGAACAGTTCTATACATGTTTCCTCAGCGACAGTCATACTGTCTTTTTCAGCTACTGTCTTGTCATTGAAGCCAAGGCAATGTAATAGACCGTGGGATATTACCCTAAGCAACTCATTATCAACACTTTGTGAATATTTGGCGGCATTAGCGACCACTCGGTCAATTGATATGGCGATATTGGCTATAATGTCTTTTCCAACAGAGTCATCAAAAGTGATGATATCTGTTAATGTATCATGATTCAAATGCGAAATGTTGAGTGCGTGAAGGGCATCATCATCCATAAACGCAATAGCAAGATCTAAAGAAGAAGCATTAAATTGATTTGCACAAGCGGTTAGCCAACGCACATATAATTGCTCATCGGAGAGAGTAAATGATGTATTGTAAATGAATTCTACTGATACTTGCATGGCGCAAATATATTCATTTAACCCTGTATTAGATATTGGTTCAGTTGTATCTTTGGAAAAAAGAAAGGTATGGCAGTAAGAGTTCGTTTCGCGCCCAGCCCCACGGGTCCACTTCATATTGGCGGTGTGCGCACAGCACTATACAATTATTTGTTTGCCAAAAAACAAGGAGGTGTGTTTGTGTTACGCGTTGAAGACACTGATCAAACCCGTTATGTTAAGGGGGCAGAACAGTATATCCATAATGCATTAGAATGGCTCGGTATTGTGCCTGACGAAAGCACAAATACAGGTGGCGAATTTGGACCATACCGTCAAAGCGAACGTAAAGACTTGTATGTCAAACATATAAACGAACTGGTTCACTCTGGGGGCGCTTATATTGCCTTTGATACACCAGATGAACTAAATAGTTTGCGAAAGGCTGCAGAAGCTAAAGGGGAAACGTTTATTTACAACTGGAAAAACCGAGCAGCATTAAAAAACAGCCTTTCATTATCAAAAGAGGAAACAGAAGATCTAATGCGTAATGGGGCGCCACATGTGATTCGATTTAAAACTTTTTCAGAAAATGAGAACAACAATTTAACTCTTCATGATGAAGTGCGTGGGAAACTAGATATAGATATTTCCCTTTTGGACGATAAAATTTTGGTAAAACAAGATGGTATGCCGACTTATCATTTGGCAAATGTTGTTGATGATCATTTAATGCAAATAAGCCATGTGATTCGTGGGGAAGAATGGCTCCCGTCTATGGCATTACACGTGTTGTTGTATAACGCTTTTAAATGGACACCTCCTGTTTTTGCTCACGTTCCGCTTATCTTAAAGCCTACTGGCAAAGGAAAATTATCAAAGCGTGATGGGGATAAGTTTGGCTTTCCCGTGTTTCCTTTAAATTGGGACAACACCACTCCGGGTTTCAAGGAAGAAGGGTATTTACCAGAGGGTTTAATAAACTATCTCGCATTATTGGGGTGGAATCCGGGAGGAGAAAAAGAATTGTTTGCCATGGATGAACTTATCAATACATTTTCTTTAAAGGCAATTACAAAGTCCGGTGGGCGGTTTGACCCAGAACGATGCAAGTGGTTCAATCAACAATATATGCAACATGCAGATTCATCCATAATAGCTGATGAATTAGAAAAGGAGTTAAAAAACAAGGGGGTTGAAAATAATACAGTAGATAGAAATCGAGTTGCAAAACTGATTCAAAACAGACTAACGCTTTTAACAGATATTTGGAAAGAAGCCGACTTCTTTTTTATTACTCCTCAAGACTACGATGAAAAAGCAGTGCGCAAACAATGGAAAGGCGAAACCAGTGAAATTTTAACCTCCGTGATCGAAATAATGAGGGCGTTAAAAGAACCATCTCCCGAGGCGTTACGATCACAAATTAAGGAGTATGCAAACGCCAATAGCATTGGTTTAGGAAAAATCATGGCGCCACTGCGTATTGCTCTTGTTGGGAGTTTACGCGGGCCCGATGTGTTTGAAATTTGCAGTGCTATTGGAATAGAAAATAGCATCTCACGTATTGCTGCTGCTATAAAACATATCTCGGGCTAAATCACTATATTTATAGTTCTCTCTAAATTAATTTATTATGGAATTTGTATTCAATGTTCTTTTGGGCTTTGTAGCCGTTGTGTTTGTGTTTTCAGCCGTTTTTATTGTCAAACAGCAAACTGCTGCTATAGTAGAGCGCTTTGGGCGATTCCAAAGCATCCGCCAGTCTGGGCTGCAGCTGCGCATTCCTGTAGTGGACCGAATTGCAGGTAGATTAAGCCTTAAGATCCAACAGCTTGATGTAATTGTAGAAACCAAAACCAAAGACGATGTTTTTGTTAAGCTGAAAGTTTCGGTTCAATATATGGTTATTAAGAGCAAGGTGTATGAAGCTTTCTATAAACTCGATTACCCACATGATCAAATTACCTCCTATGTATTTGATGTGGTCCGTGCCGAGGTGCCAAAAATGCGTCTAGATGATGTGTTTGAACGAAAAGATGATATTGCAATCGCTGTAAAATCAGAGCTAAATGACGCGATGATAAACTATGGATACGATATCATCAAAACACTTGTGACTGACATTGATCCTGATGAACAAGTAAAACAAGCGATGAATCGAATCAATGCGTCTGAAAGAGAAAAAATTGCCGCACAATATGAGGGAGATGCTGCTCGCATACTTATTGTAGAAAAAGCAAAGGCAGAAGCGGAGTCTAAGCGTCTGCAAGGGCAGGGTATTGCTGATCAGCGACGTGAAATAGCGCGTGGTCTGGAAGAATCTGTCGAAGTGTTAAATAAAGTGGGGATCAACTCGCAAGAAGCCTCCGCGCTTATTGTAGTAACACAACATTACGACACCCTACAATCGATTGGGGAAGAAACCAATTCAAATCTCATCCTATTGCCAAACACACCACAAGCAGGATCGGATATGCTAAATAACATGGTGGCTTCGTTTACGGCCAGTAATCAAATTGGCGAAGCAATGAAAAGAGGAAAAGAGGATAAAGAAAAAGGTGACGCGTAAGCAAAAAAGTTTGTTATGAAAAAACCTCAGTAATAAGCTGGGGTTTTTTTATATGCTAATGGTATGCGATAGTGATAACAAAAACACCCATCTTTTGAGGCTTGGGAACTGCCAATGCATGATACCCGAATTTAACTGAAGTGCATCTGAAAGCTTATGTGAAACTTGTGCCGTTACACGGTTCTGATTAAAACTCGTGCCTGAGTTTTGTAAGAAAGCTTCTTCTGTTAGGCTTAATGCTGTTCTGGTTGAAAGTGGAATTTTCGCAGTTAACCCAAATCGGTAGCGTAATTGAAAATGATCTCCTATCCAGCGTTCTTCTAAAAAGAAGGAATTGATGAGTTTAACTTTGTGGAGTTGGGTAGTAAAAGCAATCCTTTGGTACATTCCGTTCTCTGAAAGCGAACCTATTTTTCGGTAACCAGCAGAAACAGTTACGTTTTCCAATAGCGCGTGACTTAAGCCAGCCGTGATAAGGGCTTGATCTTCTTCAAAGTCTAAAGTAAAACTTCGATGCTGGTATTGCGTATCTATACTTGTTTTGCTGTTCAACTTTAATTTATTTTTATAAATCAACCACGAACCAATATCGTTTTGTGCTGCTGAAAGCGTGGAAAAAATTAAAAAAAGAAAAAGAGTATTATACTTTAATATCATGGGAAAGTGTAACTAATAATTCGTTTTTATCGTCTTGCGCTTTTGCGATAAATTCTCTGGCTTGTGGTGTGGGTGAACTCGTTTTCAGTTGTTCTTTTAACGCAATAATGACTGCTGCGCGTGTCCCCACTTTTTTAGCTGCTGTATTAAAAAGTGGCTCTAATTCCTCATAAGAAATATGAGGTGCTAAAGCTGCTATTTGTGCGCTTGCCGCTACTTGCTTTTCGTTGGTTAGGTTTGCGAACTTTTTGCCTATGCGTCTAAGTTCGTCTATTGGCTTTAGCTGTTGATGTTGGGGTTTTGGTTGTTGGGGTTTTTGCTGTTGTTTTTCCCAAGTATCACGCAGTCCAACTGTTTTGTTAAACACCTTTTTGGTTGAGGTACTCGTTTTATCACAGACAAAATATCCCAGTCGCTGAAACTGAAAACGGTCTTCGACATTTGCTTCTGCCAACATAGGTTCAGCAAAGGCTGTTTGCACAGAAAATGAATCCGGGTTTATGTGTGTTATAAAATCTACTTCTTTATCGCTATCGGGAGAAGCTGTATTGAATAAACGATCGTATTGGCGCACTTCAATTTCTTTGGCGTGTGCAGCTGAAACCCAATGAATGGTTGCCTTTACTTTACGTTGGCTTTCTTCAGTGCCACTTCCGCTAAGGCTTTTTGGGTCGTAAGTACAAAAAACAGTGGTTACATTTCCTGACTCATCTTTTTCGACCGTTTCCGCTTTAATAATGTAAGCGCTCTTAAGCCGAACCTCACCGCCTATTTTAAGTCGGAAAAACTTACGGTTAGCTTCTTCTTTAAAGTCTTCTTGTTCAATATATAAGGTCTTTCCAAATGGTAGTTCTCGTGTGCCGGCAGCTGCGTCCTCAGGATTGTTGTCCGTTTTAAGCATTTCTGTTTTATCGTCGGGGTAATTGGTAATAACTACTTTAATGGGGTTTAAGACCGCCATTGCGCGCGTGGCTGTTTTGTTTAAATCTTCACGGACACAGAATTCCAATAGTGAGGCATCGATAATATTTTCCCGTTTGGCAACACCTACGGTTTCGGCAAACTTCCGCAACGATACTGGTGTATACCCACGGCGACGCAACCCACTTATGGTAGGCATACGTGGATCATCCCATCCCGAAACTACATTTTCTTCCACCAAACGCTGAAGTTTTCGCTTACTGGTAATGGTGTAATTTAAGTTAAGTCGTGCAAACTCACGCTGTTTGGGGCGTAAGCCTTTGGTTGCTAATTCATCTAAAAAAGCATCATACAAATCACGATGTGATTTGAATTCTAACGTACACAGCGAGTGTGAAATTTGTTCGATATAGTCCGACTGTCCGTGCGCCCAATCGTACATGGGGTAAATACACCATTTGTCTGCGGTGCGGTGATGTTTTTTGTTGAGAATACGGTATATAATCGGGTCGCGGAGTAACATATTGGGGGACGACATATTCCCTTTAAAACGAAGGGTAAAAGCGCCTTCTGGATGCACGCCTTTTTTCATTTCTTCAAATAAGCGTAAGGCTTCTTCGGGGTCTTGATTACGAAAAGGGCTGTTGGTTCCAGGGGATGTCGGCGTGCCTTTTTGCGCTGCCATTTGTTCGGCGGTTTGACCGTCAACATACGCTTTTCCTTGTTGTATGAGCTGGACTGCCCACGCATACAGTTGATCAAAATAATCCGAAGCATAACATTCCTTGTCCCACGAATAACCGAGCCACGACACATCTTTTTTTATGTTGTCAACAAAATGCTGTTCTTCTTTGGCGGGGTTGGTGTCGTCAAAGCGAAGGTTTACAGGCGCGTTGTAAGTATTGCCAAGTTCAAAGTTTAGGCATATTGCCTTTACGTGTCCAATGTGCAAATATCCGTTCGGTTCGGGAGGAAAACGAAAACGCAAGGCTGTTGGTTCAAGCCCAGCAGTTAGGTCTTCGTCAATGATGTGCTCAATAAAGTGCTTAGACGGCTGTTCGCTCATCATAAAAATGTTTCGTGCAAAGGTAATTATTTAGGCATACTTACTCGTTTTAGTTTCTATATTTGGCGGACTATGGGAAAAGTATATGTAGAAAACATTCAGGTCTATGCCTACCACGGTTGTTTGCCTGAAGAAACGCTGATTGGTAGCGCCTATCGTGTGGATGTGTGGGTAGAGGGCGATTTGTCTGTTTCTGCCGTTTCGGACCAACTCGCTGACACGATTGATTATGTAACGCTTTGCGCTTGTGTGCGCGAAGAAATGGCAACGCCATCAAAGCTACTGGAACATGTAGCGCAACGTATTTTAGACCGCATTTTTGAAGCAAGCGCGCAAGTGAACTTAGCCAATATTAAAGTGGCTAAGATAAACCCGCCTATTGGTGGGCATGTCGCAAGCGTTGCGGTGGAATTGGAGCAGGGAAGGTAGAGGAATTTTTAAAATTATGGCGCGAGGCACAAGCTTTAGTTGGCGCCCACCAGAAACGTGATTATTTTTCAAACAACGTTGAGTACAATTTTTTATGCAATTGATCGACAACAGATTTATAATCGGGATTTGCCAGCACATTAATATTTTCCTGTGGATCCCTTTTATGATCAAACAACATAATTTTTGTAAAACTGCTATCCTTAGTCATTTGCGCTGTATATAAATACTGTTTCGTTTTTATGGAATATTTGTTACCATATGCCATGAACAAGGCATCTTTATGCTCCATTGTGGGGTTTTCGATAATATTTTGCAGACTTTTCCCTTCACAGTGTTCAGGGATTGGCAAGTTTACCATTTCACACAATGTAGGATAAATATCGATAAAGTCGGTTAGCTGCGTTAATCGCAAGCCGGCTTTACCTGGATACTTTATAAGCAAAGGCGCCTTTAAGGATACGTTCATCATATTGTGTTTGCCCCATAGGTTGTGCTCTCCAAGGTGAAAACCGTGGTCCCCCCACAATACCACTATAGTATTCTCCTCCAAGCCATTTTCTTTTAATGCCTGCATTAGTTTTCCAACCAAAGCGTCGATATAACTAACCGATGCATAATAGGCGTGCTTGCTCAGTTTATGGAAATTTTCATCCGTAGGAAAGCCTTCATTTGCAGCGTATTTATTTAACAGCTCTTGTGAAGAATGAAGGTTGGTTAAGTTCTTGGGTTTAAACCGATTATTGGCCAAATTTATTTTATCGCGATCATACAGTTCCCAATAATTTTTGGGCGCGTTAAAAGGTAAATGAGGCCGCCAAAAACCACATGCTAAAAAGAAGGGTTTATCCGATTTTGCCATTCGTTTTATGTCGTCAATTGTTTTGATGCACACCTGTCCGTCATGGTACGCTTCGTCGGCTACGTCAGCCGATTCGTAAAAAGGTCCTACCTCTTTTCTGCCAAATGGCTTTAGGTTATGACCCGAAATCGGGTTCACCCAATCATCATACGTATTATAAAAATGAATACTGGCATCTCTATTTGTACTGGCCCTCCACGCAGGTTCCGACCATGCTTGAGGCGAGTCGTCCTGTACATGCATCATTTTTCCATTGCTAATGGTATAATAGCCATTTTGTTTTAAATATTCGGGTAAGGTTTTAAATTCGGCAGCCGAAGCATCACTTCTACATTTATAGCCCCTTAACGTTACTTTCCCGGCAGGTCTTAGACCCGTGAGTAAACTGGCTCTGGAAGCACCACAAACGGGAACATTAGCATACGAATTTAAAAACACAGCTCCTTCTTTGGCCAGTCGATCCATGTTAGGTGTTATGATTTGTGACACCCCATAACACCCCAATTCAGGACGAAGATCGTCTACCGAAATAAAAAGAATGTTTGGGGGTAGATGCTTTTCTGAAGAACAGCCTAAAGCGATTAAAACTAAAAGTGTAAATGTTATTAGTCCGGGTCTCATGATTATACGTCTTGGATTATTGGTTGAATAAGGTGTGATTTTCTGTGGCATAAGTAGGTGCTTGGATGATTAAATGTACAAACTTTTTTAAAATGAGTACGCTTCACGGGTGCGTGACAGAGGGAGTTAAACAAAAAAGGGGGTTGAATAAGTTCGGCAGGCAAGCAAAAAAATCCTACTTTTGCATCCCTAAAGGCACCGTGGCCGAGTGGCTAGGCAGAGCTCTGCAAAAGCTTGTACAGCGGTTCGAATCCGCTCGGTGCCTCTACTTTAAACGCTCTTGTAGTGTTGCTTCCAGTTTTTGCTTTTCGTCTGGAAAGGTCCCCTGAAAAACAAAAAACAATCCAAACAACAGTAATATCAGATGTACCAACTGCTTCAGTTTATAAATCACCTGTGGTGTAAGTTTGGTTTTGAGCTGTTTTGCTAAATAAATTTTTATTAAGTCAAAGGCTAAATAGATCACTAAAATGTAAGAGAAAAAAGGTACAATTTTACGGTAATCCATTTGGTACTTCGTCCCAAAGAGCACCACCAATCCCAACCAAAAAAGTAAAGTGCCCATGTTAATGATGTTAAGCAAAAAACCTTTGCCTATGTAAAACAAATAGCTTCCTTTATTGAGTTGTTCCGTTGTGTAAGCGACTTGTTTTTTGTTTGTTCGTGTGCGGATGTATGATATCAATCCGAAACCTATCAATACTAGACCTCCTAATAAAAACCACCTTGGATTTGATTCTAGGTTCTGATGAATCGTATTAGCGCCAAACAACGCAATTAAGATAAACACAATATCTGCTATAACCGCGCCAATATCAACGCAAAATGCGTGGCGAGCGCCTTTAGAGATACTTGTCTCAATAATAACAAAGAAAACGGGGCCTGTAGAAACAACCAGCAATAACGAAAAGGGTATTGCTGCTAGAAATTCACTCATTGGTAGGTTCTTCTTCCGTTGGTGTTGAGGCTAGGGAAATATTCCCGCCAACGGCAATTTTTTTAATTAGTTTTTTGGGTTCTCCATATACTTTGACCGATCCGCCAAACGAGACGGTTGCTTCGGCAAGTTCTGTAGCGCGTACGGCTGCATTTCCGCCCGCTTTTACGCGTACCTCTACTTGTTCTGAATCTAAGGTTGATGCATCCACAACGCCGCCGGCACTAACGCGATGCGATTGGGTAACGGCTGCACCTTTAAGATTTACGATACCACCAGAAACTGTTTTTGTAGTTACTTTTTGGACATCTAACAAGGCTTCAATTTCTGCTCCTTCTTGCGCTTTTAGTGAAATACTTTGTTGAAACAAGACGTCTTGACAGGAAACAAACGCTCCTTCATTTGCATCAATTTCTTCTAATGGATTTGAGCTAAAAAGGGCAACAGTTGTATTAAAACCACTCAGGCGTTTTTTTACGTTCATACGGATATAAAGGCGGCCGTTTTTGTTTTTGTATGAGACGTAATCTTTATTTTTTCCTTCTACTACAAGTGAGTCTGCTTCTGATGGAATAACCGTCACACGAATACCGTCAAAAACTTTTAGTTCATCAAATTCACCTAAACGAATCGCTTGTGCGTGAGAAAATAAAGATGTTAAAAAAAGAAAAAAAACAAGACGCATAAAGAAAGCTTTTATCAAATATACAATTTATTCAGCGTGTCTTAAAAGTGAAAAATCAAGGTGTCTTTTGATAGGATCTGCGGCATCCACGCGTACCGAAACCCTGTCGCCGAGTTGGTAGACATTTTTTGTTTTTTCTCCTACAAAAGAATAATCCATTTCGTTATATACATAATAATCGCCAGGAAAATCTTGAGGACGAGCCATGCCTTCGCATTTATTTCCTTCAAGCTCTACATAAATACCGCGCTCAACAACACCAGAAATTACACCTGTAAATTCTTCGTCAATTCGATCTTCCATATACTTGACCTGCATAAATTTGATGGAATCGCGTTCAGCTTTTGTTGCAAGTATTTCCATAGATGAACAATGTTTCATCATGGATTCATAAGTTTCTTTTTTTGGTGATTTTTTTTTATCTAAATAGTGTTGTAATAATCGGTGTGCTACTACATCTGGATAACGCCTAATTGGAGATGTAAAATGGGTATAATAATCAAAAGCTAAACCGTAGTGGCCAATGTTTTGGGTTGTATAAATTGCCTTACTCATACTCCTAATGGTAAGCGTGTCAATAAGGTTTTGCTCTCTTTTATTGCGAATATCTTTTAAGAGTTTATTTATAGAATGTGCTGTTGTTTCTGCAGATGCTAAATTAAGAGAATATCCAAAACTACCTATCACACGTTTTAGTTGATCTAATTTTGCTTCGTCTGGCTCATCGTGGACGCGAAAAACAAATGTTTTTTTTGGATCTTGTTTAGCAATAAACTCAGACACTTTTTTATTCGCCAGCAACATATATTCTTCAATGAGTTTGTTGGCGTCTTTACTTGTTTTTACAAAGACTTCTACAGGTTGTTTTTGTTTGTCAAGTTTAAATTTAACTTCTTCTTTATCAAAAGAAATAGCACCACTTTCCATGCGTTTCTTACGTAAAACCTTGGCTGTTTTATCCAGTTGAAGAATAGCATCAACAACAGATTTATCTGCTGTATATGTTTGATTTGTTAATGAAATAGATGCAGGAATTTCTCCTTGTTCCGTTTCTATTATATGTTGCGCCTCGTGATACGCAAAACGATAATTGGAATTAATGACGGTTCTACCAAATTTTTGATCGCGTACATTTCCAAAAGTATCTAATGTAAATATAGCTGAAAAGGTAAATTTTTCTTCATTTGGTCGTAGTGAACAAACCTTGTTTGAAAGTTGCTCTGGAAGCATAGGAACAACCCGATCAACCAGATACACTGAAGTTGCGCGTTGATAGGCCTCATCATCTAAGAGAGTTCCTGGTTTTACATAATGCGAAACATCTGCAATATGAATCCCTACTTCAAATAAATCATCTTCTAAAACTTTGAATGACAAGGCATCATCAAAATCTTTTGCGTCTGTTGGATCAATAGTAAATGTGAGTACATCCCTATAATCCATTCTTTTTTCTATTTCTGCTTTGTCTAAATGGATATCTATTTGATTGGCTTCTGCTTCTATATGTGTATCAAATTTATAAGGAAGTCCATATTCAGCTAGAATGGTATGCATTTCGGTGTCCGCTTCTCCTGCAGCGCCCAAAACTTCTTCTATTTTTGCTTGGGGAGATTTTGTTTCTTTCCAACTGGTGAAAGAAATAAGCACTCTGTCACCATCTTCTGTTGGTATTTTGGGTTGTTCTTCAATAAAAAAATCAACCGAAGATATTTTAGAGCTTACTCTAACAAATAATGTTCCATTCTTTTTTTGAAGTGTACCCACAAATTGGGTTCTTTTTCTAGAAACAACATCGATAATTTTAGCTTCTCTTCTTTTTTTTCCTCTAGAAGGATAAACATAAAATTGTATGGTATCTCCACTAAAAGCCTTATTAAATTGGTTAGATGCTACCATAACATCTTCGTTAAAATCTTCACTAATAATATAACCAACTCCTTTTCCTGATAAATCTAAAATACCTTCATAGTAATTTTTTCTAGGCTTGGCTTTGTAGCTTCCCCGTGATTCTTGGTCTATTAATTTTCGCTCTGTTAGTTTCTTTAAACTTTTTATAATGTGATTCCTTCCGCTAGGATCTGTTATTCCTAAACGTGAAGCAATTTGCTTATAAGTAAATGTTTGTGTTGGGTACTGGTCAAATAAATTTAAAACAATTTTTTGTAGAGATAGTACTTTCTTTTTTTTACCCATAAACACAAAGGTACTGTTTATTAATTCACACAAACATATATTCACATGTTAATTAATCATCTTTTATTTCTTTTAATTTAATTTATTTATGATGGTTATAATAGGGTGTTTATAAATGGAATAACTTTTTCATTTTTGTTTTAACGGGTTAATAATAAGTGTTTTGATAGAAAAATCAATCTCTATTCTGGTGTTGATAAACCAAAAATTTTTGTGGATGAAGGTTCAATAATTAGCCATAAAATTAGTTGTGAGGTATTATCAATTTTATAAAGTCATTTTCTTTTAAAACTATCTTAACACTTATCAATAGTAATAAACAAAACCGTTGACAATAAGCCTTTTTATTAACAGAGAACAGTCGATGCTTATTAACAATAATATTATCGTAAATTAGAGTCAAATTTTATGACATGCATATAGCAATTGGCAACGATCACGCGGGACCAGAACTAAAAAAAGAATTATTTATTTTACTTAAAGATTTAGGTCATACATATCACAACCACGGAACAGATACTACTGACAGTGTGGATTATCCAGATTTTATACATCCGGTTGCTGCAGACGTTCGTGACGGAAAGGCCGATTTAGGTATAATTATTTGCGGAAGCGGTAATGGCGCTAACATGACAGCAAACAAATATCCCGAAATTCGTTCGGCTCTTTGTTGGACAGCCGAACTCAGTGCATTAGCCCGCCAACACAATAACGCAAATATTTTAAGTATTCCCGCGCGTTTTGTTTCTGAACAAGTTGCAAAAGACATGGTAAAAACTTTTTTAACCACAGCTTTTGAGGGAGGAAGACACGCAAATAGAGTTAATAAAATAGCGCAATGTTGCTAACATGGCAATATTTCCATTGGAAAGAACTTACCACCGAAACCCTTTACAAAATTTTGGCGCTTCGCGCAGAGGTTTTTGTTGTTGAACAAGAGTGTGCATATTTGGACCCCGATGATAAAGATGAAAAAGCACTTCATTTATGTGTATTTAATAAAAGTAATTTAATAGGATATGCCCGCGTTTTTGTACAGGAAAAACCATGTAGTATTGGTCGTGTGGTCGTACAAAAAAAGCACAGGGGGAAACAAATTGGAAAGGAGCTGATGGAAAAAAGTATAGCTCTAATTCCTGCAGAAAAAGAGGTTTTTATTTCAGCTCAAGAGCACCTAAAAACCTTTTACGAGTCTTTGGGTTTTCAGCAATCTGGAGCGGGTTATTTAGAAGATGGTATTCCTCATATTCCTATGTTGCTTGCCTCTCGGAGCGCCAGCTAGAAACAAGCTCTTTCATGGGTTTTTTGAGCACTGTTAAAGTAGGTAGTTCTCGCCCTTCAAAAACAAAAAAACCACTTCCATAAAACTCAATATAATCTTCCTCTGCACGTAACTGTTTAAATTGTTCTCGCATGAGTCGTTTAATGCGGTTTCGGTCAACAGCTTTTGGAAAAAGTCGTTTGGAAACCCCAAACCCTAATGATAAAACGCCAGAGTTATTTACCTCGCAAACAAGCTTAAGCGGTTTTTTTCTAATATGAATTCCTTGAACAAAAAGCACTTCAATGGCTTTCTTGCTTTTCAGCCGCGTTATTTCATTGGGTGTTTTCGAAAACATTGTTGCTTAAATCAATATCCGCCATCAACCCAGTTGGGTCTATGCGAATTTGTGAAATTTTTTCAAAAGGGGCATCTATTATGAGGGAGTAAGTTGGACGCGCCCAAGCCCAATCTTTTTCTACTTTCCACTCAGAAACACCTGTTAAAGGTGGTTTTTCACCAAACATCATTTGCATTGGAATATAATGTATCGCTTGTTTTCCGTTATCATATAACACACCTAAATCAACAGGCATCCCCATAGCACCAATCCGCTCTAATATAATTTCCGTTTGCCCTCCCCTTGGATTTACACTTTTTATACTGTAATCTATTGTTTTTGTGGTGCGCGTCCAGTCGTTGAGATACCATTCCAACTGAATGCCTGAAATTTTTTCAGCAATGCGTTTAAAATCGTTAGGTGTTGGATGCGTAAATGCAAACTCTTGATAGAATTTTTGTAAAGATGTTATAACTGCATCTGGTCCAATGATGTAAGCCAGCTGACTTAAAAAAACAGCGCCTTTATCGTAGCTCGCAGTGCGATAAGCAATATTGGTGTCAAACCTGTCGGCGTGTGTTGTTAGCGGCTCTTCCAAACCATTTTCCACCAAACTGCGGTAATAATCGTATGCAGGAGCAAAAGCTTCCGTGTTTCCGTTTAAACCTTGCTCTCCTAAAGCATCTAAAAAGACGGTAAAACCTTCGTCCATCCAAGCGTACTTAGACTCATTAAAGGCCAACACATGCTGAAACCATGAATGCGCCAACTCGTGCGAAGTAACACCATATAAACTGTTATAGCTACGCTCACCCGTAATCAAAGTACACATGGCATATTCCATACCACCATCACCCCCTTGTAAAACTGTATATTGTTTATATGGGTAGGGTCCAATAGCGTTATTAAAAAATGACATCAGTTTAGCTGTATCAGATTGTAATCGCTTCCAGTTTTCAATAATTTTTGGATTGTTTTTGTAAAGGAAATGAAGCATCACGTCATTAGGCCCCGTCGTTACGTCGTGGATATAATCCGGGTCAGCAGCCCAGGCAAAATCGTGAACGTCAGGAGCAACAAAGTGCCAGGTCAATTTTTTACCTCTTGTCTTTTTTGTTTTCTCTGCGTAGCCATGACCTATCTCTTCGGGGTTTTGTAAGTAACCTGTGCCGCCCACCACATAGCGCTTATCAAGGGTTAGCTTTACATCAAAATTTCCCCAAACGCCATGAAATTCACGTCCAATATAAGGGTTGGTGTGCCAACCTTCGTGGTCGTATTCTGCCAATTTTGGATACCATTGCGTCATAGAAAGAGCGACCCCCTCTTTACTATTGCGACCACTGCGGCGAATTTGTGCAGGTATTTGCCCCTCAAAGGTCATGGAAAGTGTAATGCTCTCGCCCGGAGCAAGTGGTGTAGCAAGCGGAACGACCAAAAGAGTTTCTTCTTCTTGATAAGACAGCGGAGTGCCATTTTGAGCAAGAGACGTGGCGTGTAAATAACCGACCTCATCTGGCTTTAGTTTTTCAATACGCGCACCAACCCGCCTGTCTGGATCAATAATATTCCGAGACCGAACATCCATTTCACTATTGGGTTGAAAGGCATTAAAGTACAAATGATAAAAAACGCGTTTAAGTGTATCAGGCGATTTGTTGGTATAGACCAGTTCTTGTGTTCCAGAATAGCGGAATTTTTTTACATTAATTTCCACCTCCATGGTGTAATTTACGTGCTGTTGCCAATAACCTGGCTGGGGCTGTGCAAAAACCGATATGCTAAAAAGGATAAAGAAAAAAGCTCTCATAATTTAAAAGGAGTTTAAGGTTTCAACAAGCAAAGAGTCCAACAAGCGCACTCCTTTTTCTGTTTGTTTTAAAGAAATTATAGGATTATGAGCATCATGCTGCATAAAAAGCAAAAAATTGTTATCAGCAGCTTTTGTTAAAAAAAGCTGTTTTTCTTTTAGTGTTTCAAGTGGACGTACATCATATCCCATCACATAAGGTAAAGGCAAATGCCCCGCCGTAGGCAAAAGGTCAGCAGCAAAAACAATCGTTTTTCCCATATGTGTGATATGAGGAATCATTTGCTTTTCGGTATGACCGTCCACAAATAAAACACCAAAACCAAGCTCCGTTTTTGAAACAAAACGGCTGTTTGGTGTAGAGATAAACTTCAACTGTCCACTTTCTTGAATTGGTAATAAATTTTCAGACAAAAAGGAAGCCTTTTCACGTGCGTTGGGTTTTGTAGCCCACTCCCAATGCGCCTCATTACTCCAATATGTAGCCTTGGGAAAAGTCAATTCGTAACCCGTTCGATTGTTATTCCACCGCACCGCACCACCGCAATGGTCAAAATGTAAATGAGTTAAAAACACATCGGTTATATCTTCGCACGAAAAGCCGGCTTTTCTCAACGACTTATCTAAGGAATGATTTCCCCACAACCCATAGTGACGAAAAAACTTCTCGTCTTGCTTGTTGCCCATGCCTGTATCAATTAATATAAGGCGGTTTCCGTCTTCTATTAGTAACGAGCGTGCCGCTAAATCAATGCGGTTTTTGTCATCGGCAGGGTTGGTTCTATTCCACAATGATTTTGGGACAACACCGAACATAGCACCACCGTCTAATTTAAAATTTCCCGTTTCTATAGCATGAAGCTTCATATTTAACGAAATTACGAAAGTTTTATCCGTCTATTCTTTTTTTGAGCGCAAGTCCAAACGCAATCATGGCAGCTGCCTCAGCGGGAGTGGCGGGGCGTAAAAACTGGCGTACAATTAACTCTTTACCATTACATAAAATATGGTAAAATCCGTATGCAGAAAAGAACGAAATAAGCTCAGCCGTAAAGAACTCACGCACTTTTTCGGGATTGTTTCCCCGGACATAAAAGTCGTTGGAAAATTCTGGGTGCTCAGGAAAATCAATATCGTGGAAACCCGCCAAATGAGATAGTTTTTCGAGAAGCATTTCTCTATCAAAAGAAAACACCGGGACAGCCGTAGCAAGCCTTATGCGCAACAGCGTTGTTTGTACACTTTCTTTAGCAATAAAAACCCCCTCGCTGTACTTGATATCAAACAAAGACAACTGTTTGTTTGGGCTTGATAGTGTATTGTAAACACCCTCAACGAAAGTGGTTTCATAACCCAAATGACCACGTAGTAGTCTTTTTTGGGTGCTAGCCGAAGCATTGTAAGACCAACCTTTTTGCTCTGCTAACACCTCTAATTGTTGTTGTCGTTTTGTTTTGCCGCCACCAAAAACACGCAACCCTTTCATGGGACGTAATGTACGTACCGCAAACGGATGGCTGGAGTCGGTTTCATGAACATCCAAACCAATAATTTCAACCACACCACCTTTACGCACAAAAAGCTCTTCATAATTATGGAGACTTTCTTGAACAGTATGATCCACAAAGGAGCACAACGAAAAATCAACTACAACTTTATTGGTTTGCGGAATCATATCCAACTTGGCTTTAAGCTTATAAAAATTCAAAAACGTGCAAAAGTGAATGACCCCAACATAATAGCTTTGTGTTTCTGCTTCTTTGTACATTAGAACATTAGGCTTGAGCAGGTTACGGGAAAACAACCAAAACGCCTTATTAAGCAGCACGTGTACCAAAAAAGTGGCAAGTAAACCTATCAAAATTCCTGATATCAAATCAGTGATAAGTGTTGCAATAAGCGTTGTTAAAAAAATAAACAATTGCTCTTTACCAATTTGGTACATACGCACAAAAATGGCAGGCGCCGTGAGCTTATATCCAGTATATACCAAAATCGCCGCTAAAGCGGTAAAGGGAATTTTTCCTAACTGGTTTTGAAAAACGATGACGAACAACAATAGGAAAACCGCATGAAAAAAGTTTGAAGAACGATTTGTAGCTTGATTGTTTACATTAACCGAACTTCTAGAAATTACCGTCCCTACATTCATTCCACCCAATAAGCCACTGACAATAGTAGCTATGCCCAAAGCCCTCATGTCTTTGTTGATATTTGAACGCCTTTTTTCAGGATCGAGCTTATCTACCGCTTTTATACTTAACAATGATTCGATGCTTGAAACTAAGGTAATAGATAATACAATACCCCAAAAAACAGGCTCTTTCCATTTAGAGAAATTGGGTGTTGGCACAGATGTTAGCATATCGCTGGGTAGCGATATAAGTAACTGTTTACTAATTGGATTTCCGACACCTCCAACAGCGAAGTATGCATCAAAGCCAAGCGCCAAAAGAATCACCCACATTGGCGCAGGAATAAGCCTAAAAAAACGATTGGTTATTTTGCTATAGAAAAACATAATCGCCAAACTAATTACACCAATTCCCACAGCGTAAAGTTGCCCAGAGGGAGCTTCGTTTAAAGATTTTATTAATTCGGGAACACCAACAAACAGCTCTACAACAGTGCCTTTGGTTTTCATATCACCAAGCATAACGTAAAACTGCTTTATCAAAAGTGTAACACCAATAGCAGACAACATGCCTTGAATCGCACTAGCAGGAAAAAAATCGCTCAGCGCTCCGAATCTTAAAAAGCCAAAAAGCATAAGTAACCCCCCCGAAATAATTACTGCTGACAAGGCATATAAATAGCCAGCTTGCATATCACCATCACCCAAAACAGCAACGGCACTGAGTAGCACAACCACTAGGCCGTAACCAGGGCCTGTAATGGTTACATATGACCCCCCAAAAACAGAAACGAGCACCCCACCAACAACAGCAGTAACAATCCCTGCAACCATAGGAAATCCAGATGCTACCGCCAAACCAAGCGCCAAAGGCAGGGCAATAAGCGACACTACAAATCCAGCAAAAATATTGCTCCGAAGACCGCTAAATATGGAAGATTTAGCCATCAGCGTACAATTAAAACATCGGTGGGTAAATCAGATAAAATATACTCTAGATCATGGGGGAAAATTCGATCCCAAAGTGTATGCTTTTGCGGGGCGTTCATGACCAATAAATCGGCGCGTTTAACACGAGCAAAATGCCCTATGGAATAGCCCCGCCGACCAAAAATAGGTTGAACATCATGTCCAACAGTCGAAGTAAAAGCTTTTGGAATTTGGCTCAGAATTTTTTTCACCCGCGAATCTTCACGCAACTGGATACGTTCTTTTACAATATTGGACCTTCTTAATCCTCGGTCGTCATCTACTTTTACCGCTACATCCTCTTCGGAAATTTCCTCAACCACCGTAAGGCGACTAGCACCTAGCGCATGTAAAACGTAAAACGCACGAGAAATGGCCCTTTCCGTTTTTTCATGCGCCAATCCATTTACAACAGCATAGGAACACGGCTTGCGCTCAACAGAAGGTTTTATAAGCAGCAACACATCACAAGGGCATTTTCGTGTAAGTTTTCGCGCCACAGAGCCGATATAATATTTTAACAAACCCTCGCGTTGAAGCGCTCCCAAAATAAGCAAGTCTACATGTTCATCTATGCAGGCGTTTAGCAGTACCTCAGCGGGTTGTCCAGCTTTCCAAAGCACAGTATATTTTGGAAGGGACCCATCAAAAGCGGAAATAATTTTTTGAAGCCTACTTTCTTTTTTATCGGTTTTTTCACCTACATGCACCATCACCAAAGAAGTATCAAACAAGACACTCATACGAAGCGCCTCGAAAACATTGGCTTTCAAATTCGGAGAAAACGCTACACCAACAACAATCGTGTTATACTCGTTTTTGTGCATATGCTAAAATATAGGAAAAAGTTGGTATGTCCGAAATCAGTCAGCGAAGAATAAGTATATTTACATAAAAACATAACAATGTCAACATTTGTAAAACAAAATTTAACATACTTTTTCTTTCTCTTTTTACCATTATTGTTAAGCGCACAAGGGAAGCACCTGTTCATTCTTTCAGGACAGTCTAATATGCAGGCATTAAACCCAAAAACATTCACAGAAACCGTTGGTAGCGTATTTGGAGATGAAAAAGTGATCGTTGTTAAAGATGCTAAAGGAGGAAAACCAATCAGGTGTTGGTTTGATGATTGGGAATTAAAAGCTTTTGAAAACCCCAAAAGGAATTTACCCAATTTATACACCCCTCTTATCTCAAAAACAAAAAAAGCAATTGGCAACAATCAAATAGCTACAATAACTTTTGTTTGGATGCAAGGAGAGCGTGATGCTAGAGAAAGCCTTTCAGGTGCATATGCGGAGAATTTAATGCGTGTTTACAAGCAGCTTGTCAGAGACTTGAACTACAAAAACATCAATATGGTTATAGGCAGGCTTAGTGATTTTGATATGACAAATAGTGTAGCACCACACTGGACAAAGATGAGAGATGTACAAGTTGCATTGGCGAACTCAAGCCCACGTTTCGGTTGGATAAACACCGATGACTTGAACGAAGGATTAAACTTTAAGGGGAAGGAGATCAAAAACGACTTGCATATGTCTGTTGAGGGCTATAAAAAAATGGGCGTTCGTTTTGCTAAAAAATCAATCGCTCTGATCCAAGATAATATGTAAAACGAAATTATTCGTTAAGCTTGAGCACTGCCATAAACGCTTGTTGTGGAATTTCTACATTTCCAATTTGGCGCATCTTCTTTTTCCCTTTTTTCTGGCGCTCTAAGAGTTTTCGTTTTCGGCTGATGTCACCACCGTAACATTTTGCAGTAACGTCCTTCCTTACGGCTTTTACTGTTTTGCGAGCAATAATTTTCGCACCAATAGCCGCTTGAATTGGGATATCAAACTGCTGACGCGGAATCATTTTTTGAAGCTTTTCGCAGATTTTTTTACCTAATCCGTAAGCGTTGTCTGTGTGTACAAGCGCCGAAAGCGCATCTACAGAGTTGCCGTTAAGCAATACATCTACACGCACTAATTTCGATTGGCGCATCCCTATAGGACTGTAATCAAAAGAAGCATATCCTTTGGAAACAGATTTTAAGCGGTCGTAAAAATCGAAGACAATTTCTGCTAAGGGTAAATCAAACAGCAACTCTACTCGCTCTGTTGTTAGATAGGTTTGGTTGGTTATGATGCCGCGCTTTTCAATACACAGACTCATTACATTTCCAACAAAATCCGATTTGGTTATAATGGTTGCCTTAATAAACGGTTCTTCCACTCGATCGACAACAGAAGGATCTGGTAAATCAGAGGGATTGTTCACTGTTAAAATCTCGTTTGGATTTTTCCTGGTGTAGGCGTGATACGACACGTTGGGCACCGTAGTAATCACGGTCATATTAAACTCACGCTCTAACCGTTCTTGAATAATTTCTAAGTGTAACATGCCCAAAAACCCGCAACGGAAACCAAAACCAAGCGCCGCCGAACTTTCAGGGGCAAACACCAAGGAGGCGTCGTTAAGCTGTAACTTTTCCATAGAGGCGCGCAGCTCTTCGTAATCTTCTGTGTCAACAGGATAGATCCCCGCAAAAACCATTGGTTTTACCTCTTCAAAACCCTCAATTGCTCCTTCTGTCGGTTTTGCAAGCGAGGTAATCGTATCGCCCACCTTTACTTCTTTAGCCTCTTTTACTCCTGTAATAAGATAGCCCACATCGCCAGCCAGCATTTGTTTGCGCGGCTCTTGTTTGAGTTTTAGCGCACCAATCTCGTCAGCGAAATAATTTTTTTGAGTTGCCATAAATTGTACCTGTTCGCCTTTGCTGATTTTTCCGTTAAGGATACGGAAATAGGTTTCTACTCCTCGAAACGGATTGTAAACAGAATCAAAAATAAGGGCTTGAAGCGGCGCATTGACGTCGCCTTTGGGTGCAGGAACGCGCGCTACAATGGCGCGTAATATTGCATCAATTCCCAACCCTGTTTTGGCAGACGCATGAATGACTTCATCAGCGTCGCAGCCCAACAAATCCACAATATCGTCTGTCACTTCTTCAGGATTTGCTGATGGCAAATCTACTTTGTTCAGCACAGGAATAATTTCCAAGTCGTTTTCGAGCGCCAAATAGAGATTAGAAATGGTTTGTGCCTGAATGCTTTGCGCAGCATCAACAACCAAAAGGGCACCCTCGCAAGCGGCAATAGAACGGGAAACTTCGTATGAAAAATCAACGTGACCAGGCGTGTCAATCAAATTAAACACATAAGATTCTCCGTCAAGGTCAAAATCCATTTGAATGGCATGCGACTTAATGGTAATGCCGCGTTCGCGCTCCAAATCCATATTGTCCAACAATTGATCTTGTTTTTCCCTGTCGGTTACAGCACCCGTGGCATCAAGCAGCCTATCGGCAAGCGTACTTTTGCCGTGGTCGATATGAGCGATAATGCAGAAATTTCGAATATGGTTCATGGTGAATAAACGCCTTAGCCAACAAAGATACACCATGCAAGCCTTGAGGCAACCAAAGTGCCAAAGAAAAGTTATTTTTGCATTAAGAAATGATGACTCACTTACGTACCATATTGCAGTTTTTTTTGGCGGCCACCTTTTTGTTTTCGGCCTATACCAAGGCAATTGCCCCTGGATTTTTTGAAATTCTGTTGGAGCAACAAGGCCTGGTGCCCAATCGTTTGCTTGGGGCATGGGCAACACGCGCCATTATTGCGCTTGAAGTCTGGCTTGGATTAGGCCTCTTACTTTCATATTATTCACGCTTTTTGCTGCGATTTAGTTTTTGGCTATTGGTCGCTTTTTCGCTCCATTTGGGGTATTTGGTTTTCCTCGGCGACACAAGCAACTGCGGTTGCTTTGGTGAAATGATTAGCATGACTCCTTTGGCATCGCTTGGAAAAAACGCCGTGCTTTTGGTCTTAAACGGATTTCTGTTGCGCTATAGATATAAGTTTGGAAAAAAATCATGGCTTACATGGGCATTGCTTCCGGCGCTATTTGCCGCTGCAGTATTCGTGTGGCCCATACAAACCGAACCCGATGAAGTAGTGTCTAAACTCCCTGCTTTTGAGAACAATTCAGAAATTGATTTTGCCACAGGAAACTACTTGGTAGCGGTGCTTAATTTAAGCTGCGAGCATTGCCAAGAGGCAGCACAAGAATTGGCAGAACTCCAACGCGCAGGCGCACAACTCCCTCAAATAGTTGCGCTGTTTTTTGAAGAAGGCGATACCACCGTTGCCGAATTTAACAGCATCACAAATTCTGATTACCCTTATCAAATGATAGATGTAAATATGTTTTTTGATTTGATTGGAAGCGCACCGCCGCGTGTATATTGGGTTAAAAATGGGAAAATGATGCAGTTTTGGGACACTGAAATTGCCGAAGGAATTCAAACAACTTTTGCACCCTGATGGTAAAAATTGGCGACATAGCACTAGGCGAATTTCCACTACTGTTAGCACCTATGGAGGATGTCAGCGACCCGCCATTTAGAGCGCTTTGTAAAGAACAAGGGGCTGATGTGGTCTATACCGAATTTATATCGAGCGAAGGACTAATTCGTGACGCCGCCAAAAGCGTTATGAAATTGGATATTTATGAGGCAGAACGTCCTGTGGGGATTCAAATTTTTGGTGCAAACCTCGACTCCATGTTGCAGTCCATAGATATTGTTGAAAAAACAAATCCGGATATCATTGACATCAATTTTGGCTGCCCTGTAAAAAAAGTGGTGTCTAAAGGCGCAGGAGCAGGAATTTTGAAAGATATTCCGCTGATGGTTTCCTTGACCGCAGAAATGGTGAAGCGCACGAACTTACCCATAACGGTAAAAACACGTTTGGGCTGGGACCACGACAGCATTCAAATTGTGGAGGTTGCCGAGCGACTGCAAGACGTAGGCGCAAAAGCGATTTCCATTCATGGCAGAACACGCGCGCAGATGTATAAAGGCGCTGCCGATTGGACGCAAATAGCAGCTGTAAAAAATAATTCCAGAATGCATATTCCTGTTTTTGGAAATGGCGATGTAAACTCGCCCGAACGTGCAGTAGAAATGCGCGATGAATTTGGTTTAGATGGCGCGATGATTGGTAGAGCCAGTATTGGAAACCCCTGGTTTTTTAACGAAGTAAAACACTTTTTTAAACACGGCACGCATGCCGAACCACCCAGCCTAGCGGAGCGCGCTACCATGGCACGCCGCCACTTAGAAATGTCTATTGACTGGAAAGGCGAAAAACTGGGTGTGTTTGAAACCCGCCGCCACTATACCAACTACTTTAAAGGCATTCCCGATTTTAAACCCTACCGTCAACGCCTTGTTACCGAAGATGATCCTGCAGATGTGTTTGCCGTACTCGACGAAATAGAAGAACTCTTTGGGGTTGGGGTGTAGTTAGGGTTAAACCATCACTCCCGAACCACGCCTTTCACCACCTTTGCGGTTAGCCAAGAAACCAGCGTACTTAACCCTCCAACAATGATGAGCACTGTCCAAAAGGCAGACCACTCCAAGGCTACGGGATACGCCAAATACGACCCTGGAATTTGAATAAAAGGCATGGTTTTTTGAAGCACAACCAACACAAGGGCAACCAAAAACCCGATACCACCGCCTACGCCGCTAAGCAATATCCCTTGGGTGAAAAACACACGTTGTAACTGCGCCACGGGCGCACCCAATTGGTAAAGCGTTTTGATGTTTTCTTTCTTTTCCAGCACGGTCATAATAATAGCACCTACCACATTAAACAATGCAATCAATACCACTAACGAGAGAATTCCAATAACGGCAACGCGTTCCGTTTGAAGCATTTTATACAAGGCTGGGTTTCGTCCTGTTTTGGTTAAGACGCGGAAGTTACTGCCTAAGGCCTGTTGAAGAATTTTTTGTACGTTTTGGTCATCGGTTTGTGGGGCAAGTTTTACGTATAAAGCAGAGGCTTTTTCAGGCGCAATGCGCAACAGTTCACGCACCATAGGAAGCGGAGCAAAAGCTGTCGTTTCGTCTACGGATTCACCAAGCTGAAACACCCCACGCACTAAGGCCGTTTGCGTTCTAAAAGGCTGTTGATTGAGGACACTTTTACTTTTTTGGTTCGGCACCAAAAGCGTAACGCCGTCGGGGTGGTCATAGGCAGCGCCATCTAGTTGCGACAATAAACCTATGCCCAAAACGAGTTCATAGGCGTTAGGCGTTACCCAACCGCCCGCCATGGTTTCACCAGAAACTACGGTATTAAACAAAGAATCAACCCCAATAACGTTAGCAAAGGCAGTGCGGTCTTTAAAGCGCAGCATCATTTCTTGTGAAAGCGTAGCCGAAACTACCTCAACATCGTCGTGCTCATGTACGACTTGTAGTGTGTTTTCGTTTATATCAAAAAGTTCAGTTGTAGTAGATTCAATATAGATATCCGGGTCAAAAGCGTGTGTAAATTCCAAGCCAAACTGCCGCAAGCCACCAAAAACAGCGAGTACAATAAAAAAGGCAAATACGGCCACTCCCACCACAAAAGCAGCAAAGTGACTAATAAGAGTAACTGCTACTTTTTTTCGCAGTTCAAAGGTGTAGCGCCATGCCAGTAAGCGAGTAAAGCGCATCTTATTATTTCAAGGGGTCATTTTTTCGCGTAAGCGAATTTTCAATAGCATCGATATATTCTAACGAATCGTCTAAGAAAAACAACAAGTTTGGAACTTTGCGCAAATCGTTGCGGAGGTGTTGCGCCAAATCGTGCTTAAGCACATTTTTATTTGTACGTATTCCTTCCAAAATTTCTTTGGCTTTTTCGTGTGGAAAAATAGATAGATATACTTTTGCCACGCTGAGGTCAGCAGTAATACTGACTTTGGAAACTGAAAGCACTAAGTTTTTTACGCCTTGTGCACGAATGGCTCCTTGCAACAATGCCGTGATTTCTTGTTGCAGCAGCGCGTTGATTTTTTTTTGTCGTTGTGTTTCCATGCATCAAAAGTACTAATAACGCAGCCAAACCTGTATTTTTACATGTGGATTTTCCAATTCGTAAAATAGTACACATTGATATGGATGCTTTTTTTGCATCTGTAGAGCAGTTGGACAACCCTGAACTTCGGGGTAAACCGATTGCTGTTGGCGGAGGTTCTGAACGCGGTGTTGTTGCAGCAGCCAGTTATGAAGCACGACCATTTGGGGTGCGCAGCGCCATGTCGGGTAGGCAAGCCAAAAAATTGTGTCCAGAGCTAATTTTTGTGTCGTCCAATGGCGCGCGCTACAAAGAGGTTTCCAATCAAATTCGGGAGATTTTTTATGGATATACCGATTTGGTTGAGCCCTTATCATTAGACGAAGCTTATTTAGACGTGACCCAGAACAAAAAGGGTATGGTGTCGGCAACACAAATTGCCGCTGATATTAGGGAAAAAATTTTCGCCAAAACCAAGCTTACCGCATCGGCGGGCATATCGATTAATAAATTTTTGGCAAAAGTGGCGAGTGATTACAACAAACCAAACGGTCAAAAAACCATACCCCCCGAAGAAGTACTTTCATTTATGGAAGTGTTGGATGTTCGAAAATTCCATGGAATAGGAAAAGTAACGGCTGACAAAATGTACCAATTAGGAATTTACACAGGCGCAGATCTAAAAAAACGATCACAAGAGGAACTGACGGAAACATTTGGCAAGTCCGGAAGTTACTATTTCAACGTAGTACGCGGGATTCACACCAGCGAAGTAAAACCCACACGCATTGCAAAATCGGTAGGCGCAGAGCGTACATTCTCCAAAAATTTGTCAAGTGAAATTTTTATGGAAGCGCGTTTGGCTGAGATTGTCGCAGCACTACAAAAACGCATGGGAAAAAAGAAAGTAGCAGGAAAAACGATAACGCTTAAAATCAAATACTCTGATTTTGTCATCCAAACACGGAGCAAAACACTGCCATTATATATATCAGACGGGAGTCTTATTTTGGAAGAAGCCAAAAAATTACTGTATCAAGAGGAGCTGCAAGATTCAGTTCGCCTATTGGGTGTTTCCCTATCCAATTTTAAAAACGAAAAACAACAATCGCCGCTTGAGGAACAGTTACGCTTTCGGTTTTAAGCTACAGAAACGCGAAGCGTATTTACTTTTCCGTGATCTGCTACGGGCATGGCCACTAAATTGATAAGGTGGTCGCCATCAACCACATATCCTTTTTTCTTAGCAATTTCATTAACCTCTCTAACCGTACTGTCCGTGTCGCCATTGCCTTCGTATAAATACCCTTTTACACCCCAAATAAGATTGAGTTGCGCTAGGATTCGCTTGTTTGACGTAAACACCAAAATAGATGCGCTAGGGCGCCAAGCCGAAATTTGATAGGCGGTATATCCACTATTGGTAAGCGTACAAATGGCTTTTGCTTCAATTTCGTTTGACATGGTTGCGGCATGGTAACACACGGACTTCGTAACAAAACGATCGTTTTTAGTTTTGGGCGCTTTTAGCGGAACCTGCACCAAAGGAGAGTTTTCTACAGCTACAACAATTTTACGCATGGTTTGAATCACTTCTACGGGATATTTTCCCACCGAAGTTTCACCTGAAAGCATCACAGCATCTGCACCATCCATAACCGAGTTGGCAACATCGTTAACTTCGGCACGCGTTGGAGTAAGTCCGTCAATCATAGATTCCATCATTTGCGTAGCCACAATCACAGGAATACGCGCAAGTTTCGCGTGTTGTACCAATTCTTTTTGTACCAGCGGCACCTCTTCTGCGGGAACCTCTACGCCTAAGTCACCACGAGCGACCATTAACCCGTTACTTGCTTTTACAATTTCTTGAATGTTTACAAGAGCTTCGGGTTTTTCAATTTTTGAAATGATAGGAATATCATATTCGCCGTGCTTTTTTATAATTTGGCGTAAATCTTCGACATCTTGCTTGTGACGCACAAACGATAGGGCAATCCAATCGACTTTTTGTTCAATGGCAAAAACAGCATCTTCAACATCCTTTTTGGTTAAGGCTGGTAATGAAATATTGGTGTTAGGGAGATTTACGCCCTTCTTAGATTTTAATACCCCGCCTTGAATCACACGCGCCCGAACACTTGTTTTTTTATCTGTTTCAATGACTTCGAAAATAAGCTTTCCATCATCTAAAAGAATACGTTCGCCAGCACTGACATCTTTTGGAAATTGGCTGTAGTTCATGTATATCGCATCTGCGGTCCCTTCGTCCACTTTTTCTGTTGTAAAGCGTACTTCTTGTCCATCTCCTACAAGCGTATTGGGCGCCATATTGCCAACACGGAGTTTGGGCCCTTGAAGATCGGCAAGAATGCCCACATGAAAGCCAAGCTCCACATTTAGCTCTCTTATAATTTGAATACGCTCTAGGACATCTTCATAGTCTGCATGAGAGAAATTGATGCGGAAGACGTTTACACCGTTGAGCATCATATCTTTGATTACCTCTCTAGTAGAAGACGCAGGGCCTAGTGTTGCTACAATTTTGGTTTTTTTAATTTTTCGCATGGTTAAAAGGTCAGTTGTTTTTTAATTTTATTCAGTTTTTTTGGTAATCGATAACACGAAATTACACGGCCAATAGTGGTTATTTTTTTTAGCTGTGTCTCTGACAGGTCATTGGCGCAAACCAATAAGTCGGTTTGTTCCAATTCAGGAAAGAGTAAAAAGCGTTGTTCACTTTGTTGAAAAAGACTGTTTTCAGATTCGGTTTGAGTTGTGTTAAAACGATTTTCAACGACACGCCAAGTTTGTTGCATGACATCACAATTGTATTCGTAAACGGCAAAGGTATGATTTGCATTATTAGGCACAAGATCTTTTTTTGTTCTAAAAAGCGATAGCCCCAGCAGTCTGTTAAGTTCAAAAGCAAACAAGTATGTGGGTAGTGCTGTATGCACGCAAACTATATCTTGTTCGTCTTCCTCCGTCTCGATGTCAAGCTTGTGTGTTACCATAGATTTTGGCTAAGATACGGCACTCAATAAGAAATAAATCTAGTAAAAAACAATGATGTTGATTTTTTAATGTTTGTTTTGAATAAATTTAATTTGATGTTGAAATTGAAAATAGGCCCGCTTTGACACTTTTTCAATTGCCTTTTTCTTGTTTGTTGCTCTTGCAGTTGCAACAACTTTTTTATCCAACCAGAGTTTGGCCTTATAATGGGTTATTTTTTCGGCGCCGTTATCGCCAACAACTTCGTATTTGTAGTTCAATCGGTTTTTTTGAAACCAATCTACCAAGAGACTTTTATAGCTCAAAACCTTATTGTGTAATTTGATTAAATCTACATGTGGTGAAATCATGCAAGTATGTACAAACGTAGCGCAAGCATCAAAACCGCAATCCAAATAGACTGCACCAACAAGAGCCTCAAACAAATTTCCGTGTATGTCAGGGCCGTAGTTTTTTTGTGGCACGTTTGATGAAAGGTGGTCAATCAAGCCCAAGCGTTCACCAATTTGGTTTAAAAAGTCACGGCGGACAATTTTAGATCGCATTAGCGTTAGGGACCCTTCGTCATTTTGTGGAAGCTCTTTAAATAGGTGTGCTGCAACAATTGTGTTTAAAACAGCGTCGCCTAAAAACTCCAAGCGCTCATAATTTATTTTTTTTCCCTCTGCGTCTGTTTCTTCCATAGAAGTATGTGTAAACACACGGGTATAAAGCGACAAATTTTTTGGATAAATTCCTGTAATACTTTTAACAATGGAGAACAAAGGGTCATGCTTTTTCGAGGAACTCGTTCGAAAAAACCGCCTAAAACCCATACTAGTCCATTTTCTTGAACATAATACAAGCGTTGTGTCCACCAAAGCCAAACGTATTGCTCATGGCAACAGACACTTCTCTTTTTTGTGCAGTATTGAAAGTAAAATTAATGTTTGGGTCAATGTTTTCATCAGCCGTCTGGTGGTTGATGGTTGGGGGAACAACACCGTGTTTGATGCTTAAAATGGAGGAGATGGCTTCAACAGCGCCAGCCGCTCCAAGTAAATGCCCCGTCATGGATTTGGTAGAATTGATATTCATGGAATACAGGTGATCACCAAAAACTTCTTTTAACGCCTTGGTTTCAGCAACATCTCCCAACGGCGTGGATGTTCCGTGCATATTAATAGCGTCCACATCAGCGATTTCAACACTGGCGTCAGTAATACAGTTTTCCATAACACTAATAGCACCAAGCCCTTCGGGGTGTGGCGCTGTTATGTGGTAGGCGTCTGCAGAAAGACCCCCACCGGCTACTTCGGCATAAATGGTTGCGCCGCGCGCCTGAGCGTGCTCAAGGCTTTCTAAGATAAGCGCTCCAGAACCTTCGCCCATTACAAATCCGTCGCGGTCTTTGTCAAATGGTCTTGATGCAGTTTTAGGGTCGTCATTTCGGGTTGACAGTGCTTGAAGGGCGTTAAACCCAGCAATACTTGCTTTTGCTACGCCAGCCTCAGAACCACCAGTAACCATAACATCGGCATAACCCAAACGAATATAGTTTAAGGCGTCAATAATAGCGTTGGCAGCAGAAGCGCAAGCCGAAACGGTTGCAAAGTTTGGCCCTCTAAAGCCATACTTAATAGAAATCATTCCAGGCGCAATGTCTGCAATCATTTTAGGAATAAAGAACGGATTGAATCGGGGAATTTCGTTCCCTGCAGCAAAATTCAGCACTTCGTTTTGGAAAGTTTCTAACCCGCCAATTCCAGAGCCCCAAATCACACCAACTTTAGCCTTGTTTACAGTGTTAAGGTCTAATCCAGCATCTTGAATGGCTTCATCTGAGGCCACCATAGCATACTGCGTAAAACGATCCATTTTACGCGCTTCCTTCCTATCAAAATGCTCGAGAGGGTCGAAGCCTTTGACCTCGCACGCAAATTGAGTCTTGAATTTAGATGCGTCGAAATAGGTAATGGGTGCTGCACCGCTTGTTCCTGCCACAAGCGCATTCCAATATGCATCTCGGGTATTCCCAATTGGGGTTAAAGCTCCAATTCCAGTTACGACAACGCGTCGCCTAAGCATGAAAAATGATTATTTACTTTTTTCTATGTATTGTATAGCTTGACCAACAGTAGCAATGTTTTCTGCTTGGTCGTCAGGAATTTGAATATCAAACTCCTTTTCGAACTCCATTATAAGTTCTACAGTATCTAATGAGTCTGCGCCCAAATCATTTGTAAAACTAGCTTCTGTAACTACTTCATTTTCGTCAACTCCTAGTTTATCTACAATGATGGCTTTTACACGTGATGCAATATCAGACATAATTTTGGTTTTAATATTTCGGACAAAAATAGAAAAACTTTACGCTTCACGCATTTTTATTTACAAATATTGCATTTTAAAGAAGTTGAACGAATACAAGTTTAAATGCGTAATTTTGTAAAAAATCTTAAAACCTTTGAAAACGATCGTAGTTTTCGCTTCGGGCTCTGGCACAAATGCCGAAAAAATCATCTCCTATTTTGAGAAGGTTGAAAACGTCTCGGTGATTAAAACATACACCAACAACCCAAAAGCCGGAGTAATAGGTCGCGCAGACACTTTTGGTGTGGCAACACGCGTTTTTGACAGAAAAGCATTCAAACAGCAAGTATTGGTAGAGTTACTAGAGCAAAACCCATCATTGATTGTCTTAGCTGGGTTTTTGTGGAAAATTCCACAAACTTACATAGAAGCGTTTCCCAATAAAATAATCAATATCCATCCAGCACTATTGCCAAAATACGGTGGAAAAGGAATGTATGGCGCATATGTTTTTCAGGCTATTGTGGACAATAACGAGCCAGAAACAGGGATCACGATTCATTATGTAAACGAATATTACGACGAGGGAGCTATTATTTTTCAGGCTAAAACAGCGTTGGAACCCTCCGATACTGTAGCTGAAGTAGCACAAAAAACACATAGTCTGGAGCACAAGCACTTTGCGCCCCAGATTTATCAATTGCTACAAAAAGGATGAAACAAGTTCACCTATATACGGATGGTGCAGCTAGCGGGAACCCAGGCCCTGGGGGGTATGGCCTTATTTTAGAGCTTCCAGGAACAAATTATAAAAAGGAGTTTGCTGAAGGATTTGAACACACTACAAACAACCGAATGGAGCTTTTGGCGGTAATTGTTGGGTTAGAGCTGCTAAAAGAATCACCGGTGGAGGTTACTGTTTTTACAGACTCCAAATACGTTTGCGATGCGGTGGAAAAAAAATGGGTAATACGTTGGGAACGCGAAGGATTTAAAAAGCAAAAAAACCAAGACTTGTGGTTGCGGTTTCTTAAAATTTATCGAAAACATCAAGTAAGAATAACGTGGATAAAAGGACACAATCAGCATCCACAAAACGAACGCTGTGACGCACTTGCGGTTACCGCATCCAAGCAGCAAAACAAAAAACAAGACAAAGGATACATAACAAGCACAACATGAAAAACAACAAATTGGTTATCGTTGGAACAATGGCTTTCGATGAGATTATCACGCCATCAGCGGAATCCGGTAAAATTTTAGGCGGAGCAGCCACTTACATTGGCTTAGCGGCGGCATTTGCGGATGCTGATATTGCTGCTGTTTCAGTGGTAGGAGAAGACTTTACAGAAGAACATTTGAACCTACTAACAGACAGAGGAATTGATATTTCAGGCGTTGAGCAAGTGCATGGGGAAAAGTCGTTTTACTGGAAAGGCAGATATCACGACAACATGAATAAGCGCGACACGCTTGACACGCAGCTTAACGTACTGGCAGACTTTAACCCAGTTGTTCCAGAAGCGTATCGTGATGCTTCCGTTATTATGCTTGGCAACTTAGATCCAAATGTGCAACAAAAAGTGTTGGATCAGCTTACGCCAAACCCA
>Ga0209654_1000418_pt1 | contig 41933 bp, 40 predicted proteins | sample SaaInl1SG_22_DNA_FD_184646 | JGI IMG/M metagenome (GOLD analysis project Ga0209654, IMG submission 184646) | Marine microbial communities from expanding oxygen minimum zones in the Saanich Inlet - ESP_161SG_22_DNA (SPAdes) (version 2) | ecosystem: Environmental > Aquatic > Marine > Intertidal... | reverse complement strand
AGTGGTCAAACGCTCGTTTAAGTTGCGTAAGTCATTGGGATTTACAAGGGAAAGATAACGAAAAGCTATTTGTTTTCAAAGGCTTAAAGTTGGTCGGAGTGGCGGGATTTGAACCCACGGCCCCTACACCCCCAGTATAGTGCGCTACCAGGCTGCTGGCTTCGCAAAACACTCCGTACTTCCTATGTATTTCCAACGATTTACGCTAGATTCTTAGATTCTATCACACCCCAAGAATCAGTGTCAAATTGCCTTTGACCACTCAAGTGCAGTGGTCAGACTTTTAAAAGCAAAACCCCTTTTACACACACTGTATCTGCAGTAAATCCTCCGTATAAAATATAGAACAAAAGTAGAACATATACCGTTGAAGACCACAATGTTTTATGATAACATTGCCTAATGTCATCAGAACGAGAAAATCATAAGCATAGTCAGGAACTCCAGCAGATAAAAGCTATTCAAAAGGCTTACCGAGACCGCCGGAATGAATGGCACAACATAAGCTTCAAGGGCCTATGGGACACCCTCGCATCCTTAGATGACGAGATTGCCCAGACAGAACCCGACCTAATTGCCAAGGTGCAAGCTAGGGAAAAGCGCATCAACTTCTATGAGTACCATCTAAGCGATAGTGGTGACATTCCAACTGATGACCCAGCGTTTACAAAACGCATCAAAGACGTACTTCAGATGCACAGAGCGAACAGGGACAGTTTGCTGGCGTTTGCTGCCGAGCATAAGGGGCCGCAGTGGGAAGCTAGAAAAGGTATGTGGGAAAAAATACATGCTCTGCGAAATAGAGAGCAGTGGTTGAGGGAAGTAGAGATACCAAAATTAGCCGCCCTACTCCCACCGCCCAAACCAATAGAAAATAAGATTGATGATGATGATGGTGATTTCCTAGAATGGATTGAGAGCCAGCAAACAGATGCTGACCGCCGACAAGAGGAAATTAACGCAATTTATCAGCAGCATGAAGACGAGCGTGATTGGGCTGAGCTGGATAAAGATGAGATGGAACTGCAGCTATCTAATGAGCTGACAGAAGCGAAGCAAGAAGCTGCTATTATTGAAGCTGCAAAAAATGATTATGCCAAACGCCTGGAGACTAGCTATGCACAGGAGTTAGTAATCCAGGACCTGCGTGAAAAGTTTGAAGAGCAGTCTACTGCTTTTGCTAAAGTAGAAGCTGAGTTTAACCAAAAGACACGCGAGCTTGACCGCTATAGTGATATTCTCCAGGAGCTTAATGGACTTGTTAAACGTGCTGATGATGATTGTAACGAGGCATTACAGTCGTATGTAGATAAATATAATGTGGACCTAGAGTTTTGGGACCACGATATTTATGATGCACAGTTTCAGGTCGAGGTGGTTCAAACATTTGAGCCTATAGACCAGATAGGCTTTTCCGAATTAATCCAGCATCTAGATGACCTGGCGGGTCAGAGGGCAAATCTAGAAAACGAGCTGAATGGTATGAACCCCATCACGAAAGCAGAGCGTGATGACCTAAATATCCGTTACAACAACGCTAAAGAAATGCTAACCCACTACAAGAGTGAGTTAGAAAAGCATGTAGCCATGCGAGCTGCTGAGATACGCCAGGCCCTACCTTTGTTTGATGGACCTGCGTCTACTAGCGTCACAGTTAAAGGTGTATCCGGCAAAGCTTCGGTTGGACCGCTTACTGCGTCAGCTAACGCTAATGTACAAGCTATACCCAAAGGTTACATGGGCTATACAGTGCCCCCAAAAGTGCCTGGGGATATTCCAAGCAGCACCTTAGACGCTGGTGACAAACCGGTAACAGCTGAAGTGGAGGAGCTGCAAAATATGTTAGCAGCGGCAAATGCAAATATCGCTGAAGTTAACAAAAAAGCAGAAGCATATAGAACCAAAGCCGAGGAGCTTGAATTTACCAAGAAGGTGTATGACAGTCGCCAAGTTTTCAAATTTCTGGGCAAAGAAGAATTAGAGAAGCGTAAAGGTGTGCCACCCTACATAAGAGCCAGAGATGCGCTAAACGAGCTGGAAGATAATCACGGCGGGGTGAAAGGTAGAGGTTTTGACCTTCGCTTTCTCAACGATAAAAAGAGCAGAAAAAAAGTGCAGAACATGATTGCACTTAGATTAGGGGTAGAGCATACGCACAACCCCATCCCAATTGTGATTACTAGCCGTATGGACAATACCGGCAACAAAGTGGGATGTAAGTTTATAATCAATGGCCGAGAAATAGAAGGTATCGCTATGATTTATGTAGGTGATGCAGAAGGTAAAGATATTCGCACTTGGTATTTGGCAAGTGTAGGTCATATTGGTGATGATTTATGGGAATTGTGTGAGGACAGCGTATCACCAGGCATTAAACAAGAGAACAGACAGCCCCTCTCCTACTTCATTGAGATGCACCAAAAAATCACAGACGAATTTGAAAAGAAAAAAAAGGCCAGCGCATAACGCTGACCTAAAGTCTTTTATTTCTTAAACTGCCCTATGCTCTTTAGACCGAATGATGCGCCAATAGAAGCTAGGATGCCCCATGATAGCCATTCCGGGCAGTCTTCTTTCAGCACCACAAAACCTTCTTTAATGTAAGGCTGCGCTGCCGGAAACATACAAGCCAGGATTAACAAAATGAAAGCTGCGGTCCAGGCTTCATCTTTAAGGCTATTGTCGCTAGCCTTCATGGCAATCTCTTCCCAATCGCCGTCCTGTTCTACTTTCTTTACTTGGGCCTCTATCTTCGCCACAGCCAGCTTCTGCTTTGCAACTGACTTCTCTTGTCTGTTCGATAGCCACTGACCAGCTAGATTAGCCACAGGGCCTAATACTGCTGTCCACATTTTATTTGCTCCTAAATCGATGTTTCATAAATACGATTGTGTTAATGCCGGTGTTGAGGGTGACCATTATAACTAGCCAATACTGGAGCCACTCAGGCATGAAACAGCCTTTCGTGGTTTCGCTTTGCTCTATTAGGAACCTGACGTGCATAGGCACTGTCTAAAAGCTCCACAGCGGCCTTTGTATAGTTGCCGGTTATAAGGCCCTCTTGGATGTATTTCAGCGTCTTTTTAAACGCTAACAGACGCTTTAGGCCGAGGTTGAAACAGAGGTCCACAAGGGTCATCTGTACAGGCTCTGGTAGCCGCTCAAAGTTGTTTATGGTTACATTTAATTCTGCCAAGCAGATATTGATATCCTCATCTAGCATCTGCATGGCTGTAGCCTCACTGATGCCTCGGTCTTCTATATTACGCCCTACCCCTATAGTCAGCTTATCTGCTGTGCATGTATAAGGCTTTAGCTTTAGCCCCTCTTCCCGGATAAGGTTTTGTCTTAATTTATCTATGTCCATTGCTCTCACTTTGCGTAAAACAAAGCCCCTGCTAGCGACAACACCAGCAAGATTGCTGTTATCACGCCCACAGAGGCTGCTTTAATTGTTTCCATTTGTTGAAGCTGTTCGCGCCTTTTTTCGATGGCAGCTTGTCTTGCTGCCTCTTTTGCTTCTCGGATGCGCTGCTGCCGCTCTGCTAATATTCCAGCCCAGGTGCCTGGACCAAAACGCATGTCTATTTCAACCCCAACTTCGCGCAGCTTTTCCTGGGCAATCTTATGATTTATTACCTCTCGCGCTACGCTGGTGGTGCTAAATGGGTCAGCTTTGTTTGCTTGTTTGTTTCTAGCTTTCATGCATTGCTGCTCACCTTGGAACAGCATCTCAACCTGGTCACCCAAGTCAGCTACAGATTTATATGCATTGATGCCCTGTTTGATGTGTTCAGATACTTTGGTAACCAGCGCAATCCCTGTTAAGGCTGCGGTGATTGGATCTACCATTACTTATTTCTCCACAATCTCCAGATTTTGATACACAAATAGCCAACAGTCAGCAGCCCAGCTATGAGTGCAATCCACTCGTTGACCAGCTGCAACTCCGGCATCCAAAGGGGGGCTGTGACGCCCCCCGATACTATCGCTACATCATTTGGTTTCATGATTAGGCGTTCTCCAGCGCAACCACGCGAGCCAACAGAGCATCATAATCGCTCTGTAACTGGTCATGCTTATCGGATAGTTCACGCAATGCTTTCCATGCAATTGGCAACATATCGCCAGCCGTAAACCTCTGAACATCAAAGTCTTGAAGGTCATCAGTCTCATTGTATGTAAGTCGAGCATCACTATGTGCGGCTGGCAGTTGTGCATCTACATCTTGAGCTATCCAGCCAAACTCTTTCTTATCGGCCTTCTGCGTAGCCGTATCGTAGCCAGCTTGGTCAAATGTGTAGCTTTGTACTAATGTATCATCAGCCGCAAGTTGCTCTTGTGTGTAAGTAGGTAAGTAGTATTTACCACGCTCATTTCTGTAAAATGACTTAGGTGCTATGGCATTAACGAAATCCAAACCCAAGTCTAGGTCAGTGATTTCTGTTTTATCACGCCTATCTGATAGTGAGGTAATGCTAGTCACATTACAACGCAATGCACTGTGGTTGGTACTACCCAGCGTGATTTGCCCATATGCACTTACAGCCGCATAACCTATAGCTACTGCATATTGAGCATTGGCTTGCGTTGCATAGCCAAGAGCAGTTGTGTATGTACCGCCGTTCGCACTTGAATAACCACCAACAGACACAGCATAATTGTTAAAACCGTTTGCTCTATAACCGACTGCTACACCCTGAAATCCCGCAAGGGTTCTGTTACTAGTAGATGAACCTGCTCCTATAGCTGTTCCTTCGCTATTAGCCGTTGAATATTCACCAATGCTAACAACACGATAACCGCTTCCAATATTTGTGTTATTTCCTATCGCAATCGAATCAGCGCCTGTAGCAGTTGCAGTGCCTGTTCCGTTAACTTTGATGTTGCTAGGAAGCCCACCAGCATTGTCATCTACATACTTTTTAGTAGCCAAATCCATGTTGTTAGAAGGTGAGTAGCTAGTGTTGCCAACTCTTATACTGGTTAAGCCAAATGTGGTATCGCCTTTGCCCAACATCAATTGCCTTGCGGCTGTGGTTGTTGCACCACGGCCTAGCGCAATACTGTTGGCATGGGTAGAAGAAACATTTGTATCGTAGCCAAGTGCGGTACTGCTATCTGCAAACGCTTCTGCGAAGTGGCCTAGCGAAACTGTATATTGGTCGGTTGAATCTGCCCCATAGCCTATGGCTACTGACCTAGTGCCACTAGCGACTGACCCATCGCCTACAGCGAGGCTTGTGCTTCCTGACGCTGTTGCAGAGCCAGTGTCTGAAGCTGCAAGCCAAGCCGCTGAACCACCGCCACCAGAGTTTGTATCGACATAGGCTTTAGTAGCCAAGTCCATGTTGTCTGATGGTGCATAAGATGTGTTACCAACTCGAACACTGGTGATACTAGTGCCACCCAGCATAATCTGGTTAGCCGCATTGGCTGAGGCCAGATTACCTATCGCAACACTATCTGTGTAGGTTGCTTGGCTGACATTAGCTGACCGCCCAATACTAATTGAACGTGCGGCATCTGCGCTAGCCCCATCACCAATTGCAATTGCGTCACTGGCTGTAGCTTCGCCACCTGTGCCGATCACAATGCTGTCTGTACCGCTTGCATCTTTGATAGTTCCTGATTGTGGTCCGGCACTAATGTTGATTGCATTTTGACCACTCGCTTTAGCTTTGTAGCCAAGGGCGATAGACATCAAACCTGTGCCAGCCGCCCCAAAACCAAGGCTCATGCCGTAGTTCCCTGCGGTTGTTGGGGCAAGGTTGTGATATGTACTTACGTCTGCCCAATCAACACCACCGCCACCAGCGTTTGCATCAACATAGGCTTTAGTAGCCAAATCCAAGTTGTTCGTTGGTGTGTAGCTTGTATTGCCTACTCTGATAGACGTAAATCCATCTGTGCTAGTGCCTGCCCCTAGCATCAATTGATTTGTAGCTGTGGTACTTGCGGCCTTACCCAAAGCCATTGACTCAGTAAACCCTGCTGTAGCCGCATAGCCAATGGCTACACCTTGGTCTGATGTGGCTGATGCGCTTTGGCCTATCGCAATTGACTGAAGGGCAGTTGCAGAGGCGTTCCAGCCAATGCCAATTGCGGTTGTGCCGCTAATAGGATTAGTACCTGAGTCACGCCCAATTTTGATTGCCCCAAGGCCAGAAGCGACAGCTTCATTCCCGATTGCAATACTGTCTGCACCGCTACCCGAAGCCCCATAGCCAAAGCCAATAGCATTATCACCCGTTGCGGTTGGGCTACCTGAAACATCAGCATCAGTTCCATGCGCTAGATAGTCTATGCTAGAGCCACCTGAAGAAGCATCTGCTGGCTTCCAGTAGCTGTTCGTATTATCCCAAGTGAGTATTTGCCCATCGGTTGGCGTTGTATTGTTAACGTCAGACAAGTCTGCAATGTTTTCGCCTGTGATAGCTGTTAGATACCCTGAAAGGCTAGGAGTGCCAGTGAGGTCAGCATATGCACCACTTGTAGCTACTGTGGCTAAAGTAGGTGTGCCAGTGATATCAGCGTATGCACCTGAAGTAGCTACAGTAGCTAATGAAGCTGTAGTTGCGTAGCCACTTAGGTCGGGCGGTGTAAATGTGAAAACACCAGTTCCACTATTGTAGGCTAACCCTGCTGTTCCAACAGCTGCTGTAGCCACACTGAGGTCAGTCAGTGCAATGCCACTGCCACCACCAGAAGGAGCGGCAACAAATTCAAGTGCAGTGCCGCCAGAATTGACAGCCAGGTACTGTCCTGATGTACCCATCGAAGCTGGTGTATCTGTCAGCCCAGTAAATGTAGAAGTACCAGAGCCACTGTTATTATCGACATACGATTTAGTCGCTAAGTCCATTGCGTTGGATGGTGTATAGCTGCTGTTACCCACTCGAATAGAGGTAAATGCGCCAGTGTAGCCGCTAGGTGCGCCTAACATTAATTGGTTGCTGGCTGTGCTAGCTGAATTGACGCCAATGGTAGTTGTATGTGTGTAGCTACCTGTATTTGAGTCACGCCCTAGCGCAATGCTGTCTGCACCTGTTCCACGGGCATTTTTACCGATAGAAATGCTGTCTGTGCCGCCAGATGATGGGGCTGTTCCTGTTGAAGTGTTGATGTCGATATAGGCTTCGCCACCGGCACTAGTTGTAATCGTATCCCAAGCAAAATCAGAGCCTGTCCATTTCAGGAACTGTCCGGTGGTTGCGCTGCTGCTGTTTAGATGGCTGCTTACCCTTGCGTTTGTGTAGTAGAGGTTGGTGCCCTCTGTTAAATCTGTGGTGGTAGATGATGTTTCATCTAACAATTTGTGCCAGGAACCTGCGTGGGCGAAGTACCCCTTCCCTGTTCCATGCACATGCGCAAACATACCGTGATAGGTTGTTGCAGACGGCAAATCGCTTTCTGCGCTGTACATATTACCAAACAAGACTTTGTTGCCCTGCATATCCAAGTCTGAACCTGTGATAGCCGAGGTCGCTCTGGCATTAGTGAAATACAGGTTGCTGTTACCTTCACTCAAATCATCAGTGTCGGAGGCAGACAAATCAGTTAAACCACTGGATGCGGCGACTGTTAGCGTATTGGCTACATCATCATAAGTAAGGGTCACATTAGAACCAGCAACCAAAAGCCCGTTTACCCGGTCATCCACTCGCTCATTTGTAAAATATAGATTAGCCGTGCCCTCTGAGACATCATCAGTATTAGAGATGGATGTCGATGAAGCTGTGATTTCCCAGGCACTTCCTGACCAAATCTTCAGCTGATTTGCAGCTGTGTCGAAATACATCGCCCCTTGCTGGGTTGTGGATGGTGCGACAGAAAATGCGCCTAAGTAATATTGCTGGAAGCTAGACAAACTACCGGCAGCGGATGTCGCGCTAGTAGATGCCTCTGTGCTTGCTGTGGTTGCTGTGGTGGCAGCAGTCTTTGCTGCAGAAACCTGCTCATCTATTGTGTTTTCGGCAGCTGGGGATGAACCGCTGCTCTGATAAAAACTACTGGTAGCCATTATTGATCCTCAAATTGGTAAGCAGGGGCAATGACCTGGGTAGAACCGTTGAGTTCCTGGTCATTCGCCTGTTCCTGTATTTCGTTTAGAAACTGGTTAAACTTGGCCTCAAAAACCTCGGCTCTCTCATCAAGGAAATGGTCTGCAGCATAGGTACAAGCTGCATATGTGATGAGGTCCGGGGCAGCGATAGTCAGAGGCGTTTCATCGCTGTCGTTTGTTAGTGTGCCAAAATCACCATAATAATAGAGGTTCAGTTCACCTGATGCCGGCTGTGGGTAGATGAACAAAGCTTCTTGTTGGCGAGTAAAATACTTAGGGTCACCAACATAAATACTGTTGGTAAACTGCCTAAACTTTGAGTTTGGCACCCGTGATATTTCTCTATCACCATAATAGAAGCTAATTAACTCTAGGAAATCGTTGGGCAGCGTTAATGATGCTGTCTGCGATGTGAGCGTGTAACGCTTTACCTTTTCGTTCATAGGTGTGCGCAGTTGGCGTCCTATTCTTGTCATCCCCTGGTCAATGAATGTTTCGGTCAATGCTGGGGTGATGTCGCTTCTGTTGAGGATGTCCTCAAAGTGCGCTTTTAATTGACCATAATTCATAATCAGGCCCTCTTAGTTTTAGATTTGGCTGTTTTTGCGGCTTTCTTAAAGGCGGCGTCTGTTGGTGCGCCTTTATCGCCCTTCTTGCGCATCTTTTCGCCAGACGCGCGTTTAGCGTGGATGTTCCTATAAAGTGACATCGGCTGCCCTCTTCAATAACGTGATAAGTTTTTCTGCTAATGGCTGGCTAGCAACCCGATAGACCATTCTGTTTTTGCTGGTATCCCATACAGCCCATCTAAATTCTGGCATCTGTTCTGCTGGTATTTCGCGGATTTCAAACATCAAATGCTTTTCTCTGTTGTTAAGAAGGCGTCCAGATTTTCAGCTTTCAGACGCTTCACAATGTCTTTAATGTCCACATTCTGGTCAAAGATGTTGAAACCTTCGGACATCCATTTCTCGACAATCACAGTTGGGATGCTGGCGACTTTCATGTAGTTGCCTTCCCGTTTGCCGCTGCTTTCTTTGCGGTGGTCTGCAATGTCATCAATTAGCTGCTGTGGGATGTTCTGGCTGCGCTGGACAAACAATCCATCTGCGTTTTCGCCAAAGTCAGTTGTGACGCCAACCAGGTTTGGTTGCGCCTTGGTATTCTCTGTCATGTATTGATTTCCCCTTGGGTGTTAGTAAAGGCGTGAGGGGCAGACGGTAAGGAGAGCAACCCGTCTGTTGCTCCCCTCACACCTATTAGTTTAAACGCTTATGTAAGAGCGTTAATCATGCCTGATGCTTTCGGGTTCATATGCATCAACCCGTATTCGCCAACCACGAAATGCTTCTCGCTATCGCCTGTTTTAGCAAGCAATGTGCGAGAGAATGGACGCAGTACCGCTGAACGCCACATTGATGGGTCCAGAAGGAAAGCGTGTGTGGTCATTTGGTGTCTGTTCAAAACGGTCTTGTACTCACCATATGGACTGACGTACAGGTCAACCACATTTGTGAGTGTTTTCTGACCATCGTTGAACGTCCGATTTCTGCCAGATGAGCCGGTAAAATTCGAAACGACTTGGGCGTCACCGGGCTTTATCATGAAAATCGATGGGTCACCGCCCTCGTTAAACACTTTCTCACCAAGGTTCAGTAGCTTCTGTTCTGTCAGAGCGGCTGAACCACCTGCCTCAGTTGTTGCTGCATCAATTAGCTGGTCTGCACTGTCCATTTCACGGGCAGTACCACCGGAGGTGTTGTTACCAGCAACCTCTGCATTTGATGCGCCAACATACGCAAATTCTAGATCGCGCTTGATGGCTTTCAGGGCACGGGCTAACTGGTAGGCCGTTTCCTTGGCTCTGCCGTAGGTTGCCACTGCATCGCTTGTGCTTGAAACTTGGACAAATATGTTCGCCTGGGTTCGTTAAACCCAAACCGTCTTTCGACTGCTTATGATTTCGCATAAGTTCAGACTATATCATCATCCCATAGGGATGCCATGCGCTTCGGGCCACTTGGCCCTACTTCCTTGCGGAATAGTCGTTGCACCTTCCACTTGCGTGGCTTGGATCAGGATTGCCCACAGCATTATCTGTTTGGGGTTTCCCTGAGTTCACATGGTTTTCATCAGCTTATTACTAAGCTGCGGCCCTCAAAGTTAAGGCTTTCGTCAAAATCTGGGTTGTACCAGAAATCATGGTTGTTGGTGTCAATGTTGCCATTGTTGGGTCTGCACCTTCAATCTGCGCATTTGCGCCGGCTGCGGCAAGCGCATCTGTCTGATATTGATAAGTGCGGTTGTTGACCTTTTGGGTCTTAATTAACGAAACCATCGGGGTGTCTGTAGGTGTGATATCGGTAATGATGTCCGATACATCTTCCTTCAACCCGATCTGTTCGTAGGATGTCATGGTTGCCATTATTATGGTCCTCTTCTGTTTGGGTTATGCTTCCCAGCGAGATAGAAGAGCCTCGGCAATATCATCCATGTCGTTTGAGTTACGAAGCTTGGCTTTAGATGTTTTTATCCGCTTGGCCTTTTCGTTAGCTTCGGTGTTCGGTGCTTTGGTAGCCCGGAGCACCTTCTTAGAGGTGCGCTTTTTCTTAGTGGTTGTGATTTTCTTAGCCTGGTCAAATAGACGGGCCTTGTTCAAAATCTTAATCACTGCCGGGTCAACAATTGTATTGACCTGGTCCTCGCGCAGCCCCTGTGATACTGCAAATGCTCGGATATCGTCATAGAGGTTGTTTGACCAATCTGGGATATCCTCTTGCAGTACCTTTACAGCTTCACGTGCTTGCTCTTGCATAGCTTGCTGCTGTTCGGTCTGCAGCTGCTTGAAGTATGTGTCTGCTTCCTCTCTTAGGAATTTGACATCATCTGCAGCTGTCTGGGCTTCCTTGCGTAGCTGGGCAAAATCCTCTGTTGTCATGGATTTTGAAGCGACAAGCATATCAACCTCGGAATAAGGCTTATAACGCTCTTCTGCTTTTTCCAACATCCGCTGTAGCACGACATTTGATTTGCCGATTGCTTCTTCAGCTTCTTTTCGCTGTTTAGCTACATCTTGAGACTTGCGTGTGAGGGATGCTTCCTGTCCGTAAAGGCGTTTAAGCTGCGCGATAGATGCCTGTTGGGCTTCGCCGTCCACCACGATTTCAACCAGGGTATCATCATCAAGATTGATTTCCTCGTCTTCCTCTTCTTCGGTTTCTTCGGCGTCATCCTCTTCTTCAGGGTCTTCGTCAGCTTCCTCGTCTTCTAGGTCAGCTTCATCTTCCTCTGCTTCCTGGTCCAGCTGCTCTGTCTCTTCGTCAGCTGGCTCAGTAGCCACATCAGTCTCTTGTTCAGATGGCTTTTCAGCGTCTTCCCAACGAGCCAGAAGGGCCTCTGATGCACTGTCGATATCATCGAAAGCTGGTGCATCAGTCTTAATAATTTCTTGAGATTGTAGTTGGACGTTTGACATGGTCCTATTCATCTCCACTGTTGTCGTTATCTGCTTCATCATCGTTCTTTGCTATGATTTCATCCCGCACATTGACCCGCTGTTGTAGGGTGTGGATGATATCGACTAGCGCACGATAATGTGCATAGGTGCGTTCTCTCATTGCTGTATCGTCTGGACCTGACGCTGCAAATGCTTGCCAGGTACCCTCAACCATTCCATTGATAGTTTGGTTAAAGGTTTCGTTTTGCAGAAGCTGTTCTGCATCGTTTCCATTATCGATTAACTTGAGTTCATCATTCTGATCTGAAATTGCTTCAGCCATGTTTTTTCTCCTTTATCAGGTTATCCGGTTGGACTTGCGATGCCTCGCACGTCCTCTGTTCGTTTGAGTATTGCCAACTCACCCTCATCAATTTTGACCTTATGGTCATGCTGAGTTTCTTTGAGGTCCTGTTGGTCTGATTGCAATGCAAACTGTGATTGTGCTTTCTCCGCATCTAGCTGCAATCTTGCAGCAGCGTTCTGCGCATCTATCATGGCTTTCTGTTCTGCCAATGCTGTTTGCCGTTCTTGCAACTCCAACTGCTTTTGTGCCATTTGCATCTGCATTTCTTGTGCAGGGTCTGGCTGTGCAGGTGGAATTTGGTCTGGTGAAGTAAGGTAAGCATCAACATTCTTAATGCCCTGGGCTTCCAAAACCTTCTTCATCATGTTGTATTTGTTTTCTATGCTGTATAGCGGCTGCAGGGTTGGGTCTTGCGTGAACAACTGATGAAGTGCCAGATGTTTCTGGGCCTCTTTTTCCTGTTCGTTATAGCCGAGGTGCAGCGACACCATTACGTCCCGTTTCTCTTTCCAAGAACGTGGGTTTATCTGTACAAAGTCACCGGCTACATCAATTATCTTTTCTTGCTGTTCGTTCTCGACAATCAGCCGGTAAATTTCATGGAATACGTTCTTAACAAAGGTACTAAAGTGGCGAGCAATAATCTTCTGCCGCTGCTGCGACATAGTAATAAGCTGCTCTACCATTGCACTTGAGTTTTGCTTACTAACAGCGTCTTTGTTTAAGCCGGTGCTAAGTGATGAAACACTGCTTGTTTCTTCTGCATCCTCATCCAACATATTTATGGTTTGGAAGATGAAGGGGTTCAGAGGTGCTTGTGGCATCGGCTGGATAGCATCCGGCCTGGTCACATTCACGACACCACCTACCCGGTTATCTATTAATTCTCGGACGTTAGTTAGCGAGCCTTTGGTCACCATATATCTAGGGTTATTAGCGATAACTGCATGGTCCAGGATTGACCTGGTCAGCACAGTCTTTGCGTTCTGTGTCGCTATCAGCTTATCTGCATAGTTGGTGCCATAGAATGAATGAGGTGTAGGCAGTGGCGTAAAGAATACGAAGGGCCGTCTATCTACCCTTTCAATCTCTAATATCTGGTTACCAGCCTTGCAAACCTTATGCAGTTCAGCTTTGCCGGTGCCATCAACATCTATGTTTATATAGGCTTCATAAACCATCACCTCACGCACCTGGTCTTGATAGCCTTGCGCTGAGTTTTTACGGTCTGCGCCGATATCTTCAAAACGGGCCAGAACCTCCGGGTCTGTCTCTAATTCGACATCCTCATGGTCACTGCCAATCTTTGAAAGTTTATCTTCCTTATTAGGGTACATACGGCGCAGTTCGGTCAGGCTTTTACGTGTCCGGTGTGCGCAAAAATCTACATCTGCGCTGGCAGCTTGTGGTTCAATAATAAACTGCTCTGGTGCGATGCTTTCTACAACAACCTGCGAGGTGTCATAGGTGCGTTCTATCGTACCAGAAAATAGGCCGATTTCGTTCTCTTCACTATCTACTAACTCGACATCATCTTCAGATAACAGCAGGTCCAATTCGTCTGAGGTTAAATTTGTAAACTCTTCCTCTTCGGTTTCGCTGCGCATATCCCAAAATACTTTGGCAACCCCTACTCTGGACATCAGCCCACTTAGAATAACGCTTTGGAATATATCAATCGCAGAATTTTGGCGGAACAGCACATAGTCTGTGTACACCGAGCAAACCTCTGCGGCCCTGACATCGTCTGGCCCGGATGGGGTAAATTTGGCGATGGATGAGCCAGCTGCGAATGTCTCTAGCAGTGAGGCAGCCATAGACTGTACACCGGTATAAACATCCTGGCTTACATATTTGCTGTTACCATCATGTGTGGGCCTCGGCAGTTTACCGTTGTAAAAGTCAGTAACCCTGCGGCGTTCCCTTGATAATTCGCTATCGTAATAGCCGACTGCTGCCTTGATGTTTACCTCAAGAGCCTTGAGGATGTCATCGTCAGCCATCGGTTTATAGTCTTTGATTGTAGCCATATTATATCATTTCCAAGTAAATGCCTTCGGGATTGTCTACCGGCTCCCACGCTCCTTCATGGACGTGATTAGCCAGGGCAAGGGCCATAACGGTATCGTCATGGCAGCCGTGCTCTGCTTCCATTGCTCCGCTCTCGCTGACCACATAAGTCAGCATCTCGCGTACTGTTTGTTTGTCGTTTAGTTCCAACTCGCCATCACGATTGGCAGCGCGTAGCTGGTCTATGATGAGCGGTTTGGTTTTCGCCGTGGTCGTAAATCCAAGCTTAATTGTTTCTTTGTCGGTAATTTTATCGACAACCGTTTCCATATAGAAATTGGGATAAGCTTTATCTTTACCCAGGCGTGTGCAAGTAAGGATGCCATGCCCGTTGTTTTCAACCACGATATAAGCTTCGTTGTAGTAGTGACCAAGAGCCTCCAGGATGTCTGAAAAGTAATCTGGATGCACCTGCCCACGCCAGGTAGCCACTTGCCTTTTGCGGCTGTCCAGCACCTGTGCGACTGAGTAGTCCCCATTTCTGATGCCCATAGCAGTATCTGCCCCAATGACATAGCGTTCTCCAATATCGTGTGTTCTATAGATTTGCAGTTCGCCACGTGGGTGAGGCACAAACTCATCTGCCTCTAACGCCAAGCGTTCCTGTAAATCTCGTGTTTGTTCTAGCTGGTTTTGCAGCTGCTCTGGGTTAAAGACAGGCCGCCCGGTGGTAAGAAAGGCTTCAGATGGCTCTGCTGGATACTCTTGCTGCCACAATTCTTTGCCGTTTTGCGCAATCTTTCTGCGCCGGAACATTAGCTGCTCGTTGTCTAAATTGTACTTGCTGACTAACTCGTCTTCTTCAGGTGTACGCTCGAATGTATCGGGCACCGGTTCACGATAATCAGCATCGAGAAACCAGGGTATGAACACCGGTTTATAACCGTTTGTGCCGTTCACGGCATTTTGCCATAGGCTGTAAAACTGGCCTGTTACACCATTAGCTGTGCTCTCAATAAACACTGCTGTGCCTTTGGTATTTGGCACTGCTTGCACCAGGCCGTTAAATACTTCTTCAGCTGTCGTTTTGGGCCAGAAGGCCAACTCGGAGAGGTGCGCGTGTGAAATAGTCTCCCCTCGCCCCAAGCTGTCTGAGCCGGCAGTACCAACTACATAGCTGCTGTCGAGCACATCAAAGCTAAGTTCGCGCCGGGAGGAGTATTTAGTGTGTGGCTTTAGTATCTCCGGGCAATTCTCATGATAACGCTTGGTCATGTCGAACAATGCCCTGGTGCTATCTGCGTGGTGCGTGACCACCATAGCTTTACGTGCAGGGTTCTGACTGACACTGAAATACAGATAACCACCAACCATTGTTGATAGCCCCTGCTGCCGGGCTTTGAGTATTACAATCCGGACTTTGCCCTCAGTAGCCATTTGTTCATCAATAGCGTCCTGTAAAATCTTTTGGGCTGTGTTTAGTTGAAGCGGTGCAATTTGCCCGTCTTTTGTCCTTATTTTGAGAGCGGCTTTGGAGTAAAAAGGAAACTCCTCATGCAGTCGTTTACGAACTGCTTTGAGTTTCTTGTCCATCATCTTCATCAGTTAACAAACCAGCTAAAAAATCTTCTGCTTTGCTGATTGCTAACTCATTCTTTGCAACAGGTTTTGATTTGGTAAAATCTAACACCAATCTGGCTGCTGCTACCCGTTCTCTATTGTCACCAGGCATACGCATTACCTCGACAGCAGTTTCAAGTGCCGTCTTAGCGTATTCGTCTTCTATATTGTAATCTTGTGACATTTTATGAACTATCCTCTTTGCTTCGCCTTTTATGGTTTTCCTGATTGGCTCTATCCGCTCTCTTGTATAGCCGTCAGGTACACCACGTGGGCGTCCAGCATTTTTCTTTGGTTTTGTGGACCATTTACGCCGTAAGGCTCGGCCCTCTTCTGTCTGCATCAACGTGGCAAAGTAGTTATTTTTTGGTGCCTTTTGTGGATGCGTTCCTTGGCCCTTTTTTGACGGGCTTTTTGCTCTCGGCTTTCTTGGGGGTAAGCCCATCCATAGCCTCCAATATTTTTGCTGATAAAATTGCTCTGGTTTGTGCTGAATTACTGCAAAACTGCACCGGCGGTATTCCGCTCTGAATATCCCGTAGGATAGCTAGTTTTTGCTCATCACTCAGTGAACCAGACACAACAACAGCTTGGACGCTGGTGAGTGTGTTCACCAGGTCCTGTGCTGATACTTGCATCAGTGTCTCCTTGTTGTGGTGTTATGCTGCGCTGAGTACGCCTCTACCGGGTGACAGTGCGCCTCTGTCTTCTTCATCATCCATCGCTGCCATAAGCATCTGTGACATAGCCCCTACTCCAATCATCCCTGCTAGAGCGTGGAAGGTCACATATTCCGCTAACTTGCTTTGGTTGATTACGCCACGCACAGCTTGCGCAACATCTGGATATTCAGCTTTGAATTTCTTTGGGTTGCGTAAGTAAGCAGCTATGACATCTGCTGATAGTTCAGCCGGGTCATAGAGGTAGCGCAATTCATCGTGTAATTCTTTAAAGGCTTTGAAAAACGCTTTTTCATTAACTTCCTTACCTACACTTAATTCTGCCTCATAAATCCTTCTGGTATTGGCCGTGTATTCTTGCATGGACATATGAGCCAGTTTTTTAAGCTGGCTAGTTAGGTTTTCCCCTGTTAGCTGCTCTAGAAAATAAGCTTTCATATCAGCATTAACCCATAGTTCGGGGCGTCTATTTCTGCTTATCTGTTCAATTTTGCGATAAAGCTGCGCTGAAGTTGTTGTGCCATCAGGGTCTGCGTTAGACGCTTTAGACATAAATTCGACAAAACCACGAAAACCGGTCTGGCTCTCGATAGCGTGGCCTAGTTCATGTAAAAATGTCTCAAAGAACATTCGGGGCGTCATATCACCATCTGGTGTCTGCTCCCCGATATTTGTGACTTGAATTTGCCGCCTTACTAGTCTCTTTTCAAACGGCGAATAAGTAGCACGAAATTCTCCGAGTGTTCCACCCTCTGGGTCACCATAAACCGTCCGGAAAGCATCAGTAATTAAAGGGGTAAGCGTTGCCAAATCCTCATTAGAGGTCCGGGTGCTATCATCCAGCCCAATTGCAACTGCGCTAATTGTTGCTCGGTTTTCTGGGTCTAACCTCGCAACTGCTTTCTTTACAGTTTTATAAGCTTTATCGAAAAGAATATTGCTAAAGCCATCTTCTCTACGCATAGCCTCTAATCGGTTGCGTAAATCCTCTGCAACATTTAGTGAGGTTTGCGGTGGCCTTGGGTCTATTTGATCCAGTATTTGAGAGGCTCTATCAGCGTCAAATTCTACGCTTCTGGAAGGTCGAAGAAGTGGTCTGGGAGATTGCTCTCCAGTTCCGCGTCCATCTCCTGTTCCGGATAAGCTAGGGCCAGATAAGTTTCCTGGGTTGGTAACACTCCGACTTCCTTGAGTGATTGTATCACTGGGTCCTGGTCCTTCCCAGGCTGCCCTTTTAATACGCCCTGCGTCATCAAAAATCTCCTGTCTAGCTTGGTCTATATTTATATCACCTGCGTCATATCTTTTCCAGATATTTGCTATGGTATCTTGGTTTTTCTGCTGGCCTTTATATCCCGGAGTAAACAAGCCTCTTACAGCTTCCCAGGTGATTGATTGCATTTCTCTTGGCAGTATACCAACTTCTGCTGCAGCTTGCCTGTAAGCATCTGCATAAATACCATAAGAGCCAACTGCGCCGGTAACGCTTGCTGCGCCGCCCTGCTTAAAGTTTTCCTTAACCTCTATATGTTCGCCAGAAAAAGGCCGTAAATGGGCCGCCGCAACTGCATGTGTATCAACAGTCACATCACCCTGGTCTGACATAGGGTCTAGAATGTTATTATAAAAGCTGCGCACTTTGTGCATCATGCCCAGCTTATTATCGATATTTTCGCGTGAGCCATCCCGTGCAATCGAAATAGCTTTGGCAATATCTCTAAAACCATTCCAGGCTGTTCCAGACTTCTCGCCCTTTGCAGTCATCTGGAAATCAAGCAGTTCACCTTCTGGGCTGATAACTCTGTGGCTCTTTTCTGGGTTTGTTGTTTCATCATAAAACCGCAAAAAGATTGCTTGCTGCATATCGTTTAGTTCGTCAAACCGCTTGCCGTTTACTGCTTTCAGATGTGCGTTGTGGGTTTTTCTGCCGCCAGCTGACTTCTGCGCTTTAATCATGCGCCGATAGGCTTTCGCCATGTCTTTGTTGAACACATCACCTGGCTGTATCTTACCTAGTGCATCAATCGTTCTAATGCCCAGGTCATAGTTCATATACCAATCTTTTTGAGGCGATAATGCTGCCATAACACCAGCTACCTGCGCCAGCGTCATGCCGTACTTGTCAGCTGCCTGTTGGCTCAACTTGTTCGCACCGACATACCACTGCTTTGCCCGTTCACGATATTCCGGGCTGACGCTGTAATATAGATGCAGCAAGTTTTGCTTGAAATGATTGATAAGGATTTCTTCATCACTCCGGGTATCGCCTAGCTGGCGTTCACCTCTAACACCCAAATAATTCATCATTTTCGGGATAAGTTTAGGTGCCAGGGTAGAATTTAAAATTGCATCAGAACCAATTTGCAAAGGTACTTCGCCCAGTGGGTCTTCAGTAGCCGCTTTTGCTGTCGGACGGCGTGGTGAGATACGCATTGGATTATTTACAGGCGCAGCTGCTCTATCTTCGGCAACAATGTCCTCTTGAACTGGCTGCTGAGACATAACACGGGCCACATATGGCATGACATATTTGTCAGCTAATGTTGCGTCCTCTAGGTTTCTTTCAGCCTTGCTTGCGATTTCAAATGCACGTTCAACTGGGTTAGACCCAAGGTTTGAGCGTAAATCTGCAAGTGCATTTATCAGAGTAGCCTTATCGGCTGGGGTAATGCTTTCATCAGCATTGACCGCTTCGATTAGCGCATCATTAGCATCACGATTGTCCTGGATGCCTCTGATGTAACCAGCAGAAACATCAGCTGGACCGGCAGCTGGCTGTCTATCTTCCGCTGCTGGGTCTACCTGCCTGTCTCTTGTTGAATTGTTCTGGTCACTATCCAGATGATTTTTCAGCCCGGCAATAACATAGGAAATGTTTGGTATTCTGCCGCCATTCTTGATGGAATTGATAGCCTGTCGCGCTGCGCGTTCATATGTTGGGTTTTCAGCTAGGCCCTCTAATGCAGAAACTGCATTTTGTGGACTTGTACCCGTTGCATCCAACAAAATCTGCTGTGGAGACAAATCACCAAAGCGTCCATTCTGCTCATAGATGTCTTTGTGCATTTCTTGAGCAGCTTGCCGGTCTTCCTCTGTAGCTTGCTTGATTGCTGCAGCTTCAGCGCGTTTATTTTCACGGACAGAGAAGTCACCCTGGGCGTTGATACCCTGGTTGTTCTTGTTGTCCCTGATGTATTTAGCCACCCGGCTGCGTCTGCCGGTAACAGCATCAACGGCCCTGCCCCCAATCACTGCAGCAGTTTGTACTGCTGGAATAAGTGGGTTAACTGAGGCACCGTATAGGGTGCCAAGGATGCGTGTGGGTGTTTCTATTAGGCTGCGGTCTGAGTAGCCAACATTTGATGGGATTGGTGATAGCTGGTCTGTGAATTTACTCAAACCAGCCACATACCCCTCATTATGCAGGGTAGTCAGTTCGTTCATCTGCCGCATAAGCGACAGCATGTCCTGACCTTCTTGTGTGTTGCCAGCTAACCGCTCAACAGCTTGCATTTCCTGTATGCCGACTGTGCTTTTGGTTTTGTTTCTGGCTTCTCGCTGTCCAGCAATTGCCAAAACCTTGTCCATAACAACCGACAACTCATCACTGTCGGTGATGCCAAGCTGGTCACGCAGATCACGTGCCAAACGCTTCAAATCTTCTGCATATTGGATATGCGCTTTGTCGATAACTTCACGTGCGCCTTTTGTGCTGGTTTTAGCTACATCTTTAAGGTTCATGCCATTTGCTTGAGCAATGCCATCTAGCTTTTTGGCTAGGTCAGCTGCTGCCTGTGGGTCATTACCAACCATAACTGGGTTGATAGTCTCGCCTAGTTCGGTCAAACGCTGGGCTGCAGCTTCTCTAGTTGGTGTGTCTGGTGCGCCGCCTCTAACAACTTCTGCACCAAGGCGTGTACCGCCACCCATTACACCGCCCAGAGCAAAGCTATCTATTGCCCGGTCACCGATTTCTGGGGCTGTATATTCTGCGCCTTGTGTTTTGGCACCAGAGATAACAGCTGCGTCCTGGGCCATTTCTGTGCTGCCCTCAACACCAGCAGCTTTCATTGTGCGCTTGGTGATTTCTGCAGCTGCTTCGCCAAAGCCTTTTTGTGATAACTCTTCAATTATCTCGCCAGCTGTCATACTAGCAATTTTATCGGTTGGGATTACTTTACCAGCACCAAACTTGTCTAGAACGCCGATAAGTGCGCCTACACCAGCTGAAACCTTGGCATTATAATCGCCTGTCTTTTCTTCCTGTTCTAACGCAGCCTCACCTGCCCCCATAACGCCGGAGCCAGCTAGTACAGCGGCTGAACCAGTTGCAACAGCCCATGCCGGTGCGCCGAAGTAGGCTGCCGCTGCTGTTGCAGCTGTGCCGCCAATGGCGAAACCCATCTGTGGGATGTTTTCTAGGACCTTTTCACCTAATGCAGGTAATAGCTGGCCCTTATTGTAATTTTCACGCAATGAGCCTGGATAAGACGGCTGATAGCCGCCAGCTTGAATATCTTTTTGTTGCTGCTCAACAATGCCGGTACCGTAATCCGCGACATTTTCAGAGCCAATCAATCTACCGGCTACCTCGATGCCCTTACCAACAATTTCTTGGCCTCTATCGAAACCATATGCCAATGGGCCATCACGTTGCTGTGGAACAGCCGTTTGTACTGGTGCTGGTGCAGGTACGGCACCCCGAAGCTGTTTATAGGAGTTAGCAACCGTGGCAAATTCAGGCGTACCTTTCTTGTTCTGATTAGCGATAAGCCAATCAGCGTACTGCTGTAATCTATCAGCCATGTTGTGCTCCTAAGAGTTATTTACTATCGCGTCTGCTTCTGCGAATTTGTCAGCGTCTGGACCTGCTGATGCTGCGCCACTCATGCCAGCTGCGTAGGCTTGTTGTTGTGCCCTGATTGCATTGACTGCGCCGACATAATGCCGCTTAACAGCTTCTAGACGCTGTCTAAACTGACCAGCTGATTGCGATTGTGCTAATGCACCCAAGCTGGCGTTAAGCTGCTTTAATTCCATTTCGGACACTTGGCCCAATGCTCCGCCAGTTGGCGATGCATCACGCATTGCCTGTAATCGGTCAAAACCAACAGCAGCCTGGATAGTTTGAATATCCATTTTAACGTCATGGGCTTTAGAGCCAGGAATTGCTGACATAATTGTGCCAGTGACACCTGTTACATCATTAAAAGGCCACCAAGCAGTCCCCTCCTGGTCTATCGCAGACAAAACTGAATCAATTGCTGTGATAGTCGGGGCGGTGTAAGCCAATGGGTCGCTGATTACGTTCCCTGCCATACCCTTTTGCTGGTCTGCTTGTATCTTTGCCATTTTGGCATCTACTAAGCCTTGGCGGTATTTAGCTAATGAAGTAGCCTCTTCAGCTTTCTGTTGGGCTGAACGATTATAGTCTTGTATTGCGCCATATTCGTCAGACATAGCTGACATACTCGCTAGACCGCCTTCCCTAGCACCGCCTAAACCTGCGCCACCAATCCGCATCAGAGCCTCACCCATGCCTATCTGCTGGTCAGACAACATTGGCTTGGGAATTGACATAGGTGCTGCATCACGCCGCCCTGTAGGCTGGGATAATGCAGGTTCTGGTATTGGTGCTGGGGCTGGCGTTTGTTCTATGCCGGATGGGTTTACCACTCCAATTCTATCACGCCGATATTGACCGGTATCGCTCACATTCGGCATCTGAATTGGGTCTGGGTAGTTATTATAAGCGTCTATCTGCGCTTGTGTTGGGCGTGGGGTTGGAGGTGTTACAAACATCCCTGTCCCTGCCCCTGCGGCAAGCAATCCCTGGCGGAAACTTTGCCCACTTAGTGTATTACCGCCTCTTGGTATATTCTGGTTCATAGTAACCCCCTAATATAAATTATTGCCGCCAAAGCCACCTTTATAGGTACCTTGCTCAAAGCTTCCGGGGTTACCTGCGCCATATGAATATCCGCCGGTAGGCTGGTTAAACATCTGGGCAAAACCTGGCCCATATTTCTGACCAAAGCCAAATCCAGCCATTGCGCCAGACAAACCAGCCATCATTGGGTTTGCAGAATTAGTTTGAATGTTGCCAGTGGACATTGGTGCTCTGCCCAGGATACCAGCGTTATATGCAGACAGCTGGTTCATTGCGAAATCACGATTGCCATCAAAATTGGCTCTCTGATCATCGTACATGCCTTGCTGTTCCTGTCTCAGCATACCGCCAGCGTTTGTCATATAATCGGCTGCAGTACCTGCGTTACTGAAACCAGTGCCATATGTACCGGCTAGATTTTGGTTTGCAGTGGTCATGTTGGCTAATTGGTTCTGATTGGCTGTCATTGCCCGGCTAATCAGCTTATCTTGTATGTTTGCTGCTACATCAGCCTGTCTATCGTCATAGGCTCTCTGCGCTACAGCATCTGCAATGCCAGCGCGTGAACTGTTTGTATTCATAGAGCCAGACGCAGCCCGGTTAATACCAGGCAGTGTGGTTTCTGTAAGGTTTCTGTAATCATCACGCATGGCTGCACGTAGCAATGGCTCTGTGTTAGCTGTTGCGTAGTTAATCGCGTTATCCAGCGGATTTTGGCTGGCACGATTATAAATATCTAAATAGTTGGACCCAAAGCCTCGCCCGGCATCCATAAACTGATTGGCATCTTGTGCTGCTCTGCCACCTACACCAGCGATAGATTGTATCCCCTGGTTTTGTAGGGGATTTAAGCCAGCAAAAGTAGGCCCCTGGTAATAACCAGCATCCAGCGCACTATTTAGCGCATCTTGGCCCTGGCTATACATATCGGTCACATAGCCGCGTGCGTCCATGTAGGGCATCATACGCATACGATTGGCTTCAGCAGCAGCTGCTCTGTCTTGCTTTGCAGCTTTATTGCCCATGAAGCCGCCAATAAGCGTAGCACCGCCTGTTATTAAGGCGGAAGCTGTTAATGGATCCATTTTAAATTCCTCTTATTTTAGACATCCACCCATGCGGTACCATTCCAAACAACCAGCCCCTCAGAGCCATCACCAAGGGGGTCCCAGGGTGAGATGTTGTATTTTACTGAACCGATTAGTGGGTTTTGGGGTGGCTCGTCTAAAACCTCGATAGAACCTGCGCCAATAGTTTTGATTGTAGTTTCAAGACGTTGTAATTCGTCCTGTAAATATTTGATAAATCCCTCTTCAATAACCGGCGGCATACCACGTTGGTAATTCTGGTGAACAATGTGTGTTTTAGAATTTACCGCCATCTATTTTCTCCCTGTCACTGTGATATCGACATCAAAACCACTGAAGGAAATATCCTTATAATCGTCTGCCTCTAACGTGATTTTGTAAGAGAGATATCGCCCACTCGCCCGGCTATCTATCTTGTAATCCGTTGCTGTGTCGTAGACTGCAGTGTGCGTGTAGGCAGGTAGTTGGTTGGGAATGTCAGAGGCACCGAATGAAAAGTTAATTGTGGTGCTGTCTGTGTTGATGGTTTGTATCTGCGGCAGCAGCCTGGTGATGACCTTATAGCCATCAATTGGCTCTTTAATCTCATCTAGGTCCAAACCCACACGTTCAAGAAACAATGGCTTGGTGGCCTCTGTATCGACATCAAACGCAATGTTGCCGGTGTCTGCTAGGTCCACACCATACAGCTTAGACGATGTAAGACCGTTGTTGGTGTCCTCTTCGCCTACCATAAGGGTATGCTGGTCAAAGCTGTCTTCTTGCTGGTAATAGCTACCGCCGGCAGTGGCATAGCTTTGTGTAGACTGCGCATATGTAGCTACAGAATTGACATTAGCCGTAGCCCCTGCAGATACATTTGGCAGGTCCATAAATGACCAGGTGTTATTTTTATAATTGTATGTAGCGGCTCTGTTGCATCTATCTGCATCAGGAAAATCTACTAGAATATCGCCAGATTGGTAGCAGAAATAGATTTCATTTAGCAGCTTGTTATGCTGCACAAAGCATCTGTCAGCGTTCTTATTATTTAATCCACTAAAGATAAACTCGCGTGTAGTTTCATCACAGATTGATTGCTTTGAATTACCGTCATGGACATAGATATCGTTAGTGCCAAAGCAAAAATGTTTGCCATCGGCTTCCACTACACAGTTTTGATTAATCAGACCATCATCACTGTATAAGACACGAAAATTGAACAAAAATGCACCGCCGACAAAATCCATCATAATGGCTTCAGTATTGCTGTAGATAACGAAATTAGTGCCCAGCGACAGACCATCCAAAATTGGGCTAGTCATAGAAACGAGGTCATTGAACCCCGCTGAAGCTGTTGTATCAGTTTCGCTCCAAGTGGTAGGAATTGCGTTAGCTAACACAATATCTGAAAAGCGCACCCTGTTCGGAAAATTTGTGCTGCCCTCTGTCATGTTAAGAGCGAGTAAGAAATCACCAAACGGGCGTAATGCCTCGCAACGCCAGGTGCTATCCCAGTTTGCTAATGCCGCGAAGTTGGTGCCGCTAGGTAGTCTGTATGATGGAACCTTATCAGGCCGGTTGATGTAAACAACATCAGCTAGGTTACAGATGGTGTATGGCCTGGGGTCAGAAACGCCGGTTATTGAACCGGATACATCAGTAACTGTTCCATTTGCGTACTCTTTGACGGCGTAGTCATCAGTAACCATCAAAATGGTATCAAAGTTTGTTGAACTGCCGGTGACGCCAAATGCACCTCTAGGCTTGAAACCAAGGGTATCCTTAATATTACGGAACACCGGGGCACGTTTCACCTTACCCTCATCGAACCGCACATTTTTACCAGCTGTGAAACCGTTGATAGGCAGGTTGTATGGGTTTGGGTCTGTTGCTATTCCAACGCCACCCAGGTTTCTAATAGGGAGTGTAGGCATGTGGCTATACCCCCCTGTTAAGTCTTAATGATGTAATTTAAAACGATTGTGGGCTGCATATTATTGTGTCCGGTGCCAGAACCTGTTGCACTAGTGCGGCCTATGTCAGCATCACCAGCCAACCCTTCTAGACTATAAGATGTGGCGTTTTCTTGTGGCTGTGAGTAATCAGGGTCGATGGAATAACGAATAATTGAGTTACTGTCAGTCAGTGCCACAGTGCCGCCAGTTGGGCCTCTAGACCCCTGCTTTACTGCAAAGTGTCTGTGGGCTGCTAATTCAGCTTCTGTTAGTGCATGTGTCTCTGAACCACCTGCTGCGCCTAGTGTAGTGCCTGTTATTTCAGTCGATAGTCTAGAAGCAGCAGTACCGCCCATATCATCCTGACCGGCAACTGTGCGGCCCCGAAGGTCCGGCAGAGAAAAAGTGGTAGAGCCATCCCCTGCCCCATAAGTATCGCCAATTGCGGCATATAGGTCAGGATATTGTGTTCTGTTTACTAGCTGACCATAACACATCAGGTAGCCACTGGGGGCCGTAGAGCCAGCGTAGGGTACGAGTACCCCGGTTGGTATAAGGGTAACATTGCTAGATAATTTTGCCTGGGTAATCGCCCCGTCAGCTATGTCTGCAGCTTGGATGGTACCATCGGCAAGCATGGAGCTGGTCACCGCTAGATTGCTGCCTAAATATGTGCCGAGGTCACTCAAGGACACCTGCACCATTGTGCCGCCATCGTTTATAACTATGCGGTCTGCATCAACTAAGGTGGTCGCAGTGGCAGCGGTACCCCCGTCCAAAATGTTTAATTCTGCATGTGTCGCATTTACTGCGCCAGCGATGCCTGGGAATGAGTTTTTGATTGTGGACTTGATTAGACGAAGATGGTCATCAGCCACGCTGAGTGCGTCAGTTGCCGCTGGCGATGAAGCAACCAAGCTATTGATATAGGTTCCGGTTTCTAGCGGCATTTTGGTTTCCTCTGGATTTCAGGCTCTATTGCAAAGGGCCTAACAATAAGAACAACAAGGCAAGCTTTACCTTGTTTTTTGAATTGGGTTGTTTTTGGGGTATCGGGGGGTCAAATCGCCTGGTATGGGACCCGAAAAGACGGCAGATTTATATAACTATCTGATAACAATGGATTGTGTGTGGGATGGGAGGCTACATCACAACCCAAACAGACAGCAAATAGACAAACAGGATACAGACATTAGGACATTATCTGAAATTTATCTGGATGGGGTCATTTGTCTTCTGTAAAAATCGGGACGTAATACTTAGGTTAATAGTAGTAGGATGTAGTGGTTAACCTAATGACCTAAGACACCTAAGAAACTTTAGTCTCACATAAGTCTGTAGTCTTGAGATGCTTGTATTGACTAGAATACAATCAGCATATCACCAGATTATTTGTCATATACAAACTTTTGTCGTACACTGACATCAGATTAAGTTCGTTCCCCTTAAGGGGTTCTGCTTATCTGGGTATGGTATTATTTCTATCTACTCAAAAGTCTTAGCGGTCACGTTTGCCTGGGTACTCCGGGCGAGCTGGCCGCTAAGCATTTCTAATACACAGAATGAGTAATGAGACAAAAAAAAGCCCCACTGTTTTACCAGTGAGGCATAAGTCTTGCAGTTGGGAGATGTGACCTGAGCCACTACCTCCTAAACGTAGTTATGTTGGTTTTGCCATTAACACTATCAACGGCTCAGGCTCACATTTCTTTATCCATAGACTGCTTCATCCTTCCATCCCACACCCCATTCCCACTCTGGGTCATTGGGCCATGTTTGTTGCTCTCTTAACAAAGCATTGGCTGAAGATGGAAAGCAGTTGTGTATCTCATTTGCAATCCAATCTGCTATTTGCGCAGTTTCAAATTGTGAGTGTGGGTCAAGGCGTTGGTTACACACTCTGGCAAATGCCATCAGAGAACCACTCCAGTACCATTCAGTCATCATGTTTTGAGGTAGTACCATTCGGGCTTGCTCTGGTGCTATGCCCTGGACAATCATCTTTTGATAAGCTTCCAACGCAATGTCTGTAACTTCACCCAGGTACTTTGAGGGTAGCAATTGGTCCCGGTGTAATCCACTGCTGCCTTGCTTACTATTTTCTGGCTTACCTCTCCAAGATTGTGGTGTGTGAAACTCTGGATCATCATCAACGTACCGTCTAGACACTTCGTTCCATGTTAGACCCACCTGATGCTTAACTAGCTGCCTAGCAACAAATAGTGGGGCCTTGATACGAAATTGCATGAAGCAATGGGCAAAGGGTGACCAATGCCCGTGTTTAGCTAGGTACTTGATTAACCGCTCATCCTTCTCTGTCACGCTATCGCTATGCTTTGAGAAAGACACACGGGCAGCGTTCACTACTGTAAGGTCGCTACCCATGTAATCTACTAGCTCAACATTCACTAACCTAAGTCTCTTCTTGGTGGCGTTGCCCAAGGGCAATCGTAATCCCAGCTATCTTCTTCGAAGTTGAAGCTGATTTCACCGTTGCACTTTCGACATGAGAAAAGTTGCCAACTTTCCCTCGTAGCCTCCTGACCACAACAAAACGGTATAACATCTATTACATCATCCATTTCTACACTCCACAGCTTCCACCGTGACCCGTAATGTCACAGATGTCATGCGTTTCCAGTATCTCTTCGCCTTGGCGATTAGATGCTTCAGAGTAAGGGACAGAGGTTAACGGCTGGCCACCACGGCTGCCATCTGCATAGCAAGTAAACCCACGCAACCGGTGCGCATACTTTGCCAACATCTGAGCGAATGGCTCAACTGTATCCTCATTGTTAAGCTTGGTGCCCCAGGCCGGTAGGTTGATGGTGGATGATATAGACATGTCTACATAATCCTGAACATCTGCCTGGAACTTGATCCTGCGTTCTGGGTCAGCCGCCAGGTCAATCGCACTTTCGATTGTCTCTGGGTCTGCGCCGTACCGGTCAATCAAGTCTTGTGCTGCACTATCGACAACGTATTGATAGTGCCAGCGTGTACCGCCTTTGAGATATCGCCGTTTGTATGCGACTGCAAAGATGGGTTCAACGCCTGTTGATGTTCCGGCGAGGATGCCGATACTTCCAGTTGGTGCAATAGCACGGTTAGCAACAGGGCGAGACACACCAAGAAAATCTGCGAAATCTTTACTGCTTTTGTCGCTGACCGTTTTGTAGACGAATAACCACTTATGTAGTTCATCGGTAACCTCATAGCGTTCTCCTTTTTGAATTAGCCACTCATGCATCCCCATCAAACCAAGACCAAGTCTGCGGTTTTTCTCCCGTGTCTTTTCGATGCCCTCATAGGGCACTTGACCCCTGATGGTTCCACAGATTAGGAATTTGGTTGAAAGCTCAACAACTTCAGCAAACTCACTAATGTTGTCGATGCGTGAAAGATTGATGGAACCCAGATTACACACATCATCCGGGTCTGCTGATGTAACCTCAGTACATGCGTTTCTTAGGGTTTCATTATCCTTCTGGTAATTGAAGCTAAACCCAGGCTCTGATGATTTCAGTGCCTGACGCATGTTGTGCATGAACACATCGCCCACTTCACCGGTTTCCCAGTATTTGTGCTGCCACTCAGTATCGTAATTGACGCTGATGTTGGTCATGTCCATCGGTGCTTTGAAGTTAAAGTCAGCCTCTTTAAGCTTGGCCATTGTGGTGTCACCCACCGGCATTTCATCCCAGTTTTTCATGTTAAGAAAGTCGTGGATGTCACCATGCTTCCAATGCAGCGATGCGTACATTGCTGAACGCCTTGAACCACCCTGCATTACATTACGGCCAATGCCGTTTACCAGCTCCATCATTGGCAGTGGGCCGGAAGCTGTGCCGCCTGTACGCTTTAGATGCGCACCTGACGGCCTGTAGGCACTGTAATCAATGCCAATACCACCACCGGACATGAGAGCAGAAGTGGCCTTCTGAGCCAGTAATGCCCAGTCTTCACGGTTGTCATTCTCAGCGCGGAGCAAGAAGCAATTATTGTAGTATTTGACATCACGCCCTGCATACCAAAGGTACCGGCCCCCTGGGATGAACTTCATCTCAGTCATGTAGTAGACGAGCTGGTCCACTTCGGTGGGTGACATCAGGCCATCGCAAACCTCATGTACTAATGTTGCTGCGAGTGATGCCCATGTTTCACATCCCTCATGCCTGTATTTGAGATTGAAAATGTCTTCTGCGAATTTGTTTCTGAATGTCATTTGTCCTTATTTTCCTCTCTAGCGGGGTTTTTATGTTCTGCTTTTGTTCTCATTATGTCAATCAGCTTATCGAGGTACCAACCGGCCTTCTCTACATCCTGTAGTCCACCCTTGTGGTCACACCGGAAATTGTATTTGATGACATTGCCACGACAGAACGCAGCGAAACCTTCTGGGCCAAGTGCGGCCCGAATCGCATCGATGCACTCAATGTCGCCGTGGGTGTAATGTGGTGGTGAATTAACCATGTCTACTTTTGGCTGCACCGGCTTTGAAAGCTCATAGCCTACGTCAGCCATCACCTCTTTTTGGTCGCTAGACCAATCTATGGATGCCATAAAATCATTTCTCCTTTGCTTTCATCCCACTCTGACCAGCGTAGTATTCTGGCCAGGCGAGCCTGTTGAAGTGCGTCATCTTTTGTGAGACCGGCTTTAATGTATGCTTGCTCTACAGCAGACCATGCTGGTCTGGAGCCAAGTATTGCTTCAGCTTTCTTGGGGCCAATACCAGGCACTCCAGGATAGCCATCTGTTGCGTCACCGGTGAGGCATTGCGTGTAGAAGTATTTGTCAGCCTCTGGCTCTGTGATGGTCAGCAATTCATCATTCATGGGGCGATACAGTAGTCCCGGTATCGTCATTAAATCCTTATCATTGCTTACCACTATGCAATTATCTTTGTTCTTGGGTTGGGTAGAAAGCAGCCCACAAACGTCATCTGCTTCAAGCCCCGGCTTACGAATTGTCTCTTCTTCTTCTGCTAGCCATTCACACAAAGCTTTGTAGCCTAGTGGCTTTCTGGTTTTCTTCCGCCCAGATTTGTAGCTGGGGTAAACATCTTTACGGAAATTGTGGTGGGGGTCTGTCAGACAAAAGACAGCCTGACTTACACCTGTCTTTTTCTTGATGTTATCCACCTGCTGCCTGAAGATGTCCTTCGCTTCTGCGAGGTCGGTGGATAGAGACCAGATGTCCTCTCCCCAATCCATTTCAAATTCAGCTGACGATGCGGCCTGGTAGAGCGGGATGTCTGCATCAAACGCCAAAAACATCTTCCATCTCCTCTAAGTATTCCAGGCCAAGCTGAGTGACCAGCCACACATTGCCAAAGGTCGTGGGGTTGAGCTGGGTGGTTAAAAATCCCTCAGAGGCACACAGCGCAATTTCAGTTGCTGCTTCCCTCGCCATCCCACTTTTAGTTGTGAATGGTTTCATCCGGGCTAGTGACAAAATCATGAAAATTGACTCCATCCCGTGGGCTTCTTCCTCAGTGAGTTTCAGCCCATGTTTGTCCGACATTAAACTCTGCTTCGATTGGGATGGCGAAGTTGAAGTGTCTTCCCGCTTCTTCAGCCATTGCTCTAGTGAGATTACCGACATGCTCTGTCTCCTTTTCTCGCACCTGCACTTGGACCTCATCATGGATCCAGGCGATGATTTGTGCGTCTAACTGTTGTCGTTTGATTTCTTGGTCGATGAGCTGCACCCACTTCTTGGCGATTAGTGCGCCAGCAGATTGCAACAACACGTTGAGGTGTGCGTGACCCCTCACATGTAAACGTCTTCTGTCGAGACCCAGGAGATGCCCCCTACTCTCAACTGCACGTTTTAACTGGGATAACAGCTTCGGAAATGCTGGGTTTGCCTTAAAGAAATTATCCCGCAGCTGCCGGCCTGCCTTTGCGTCTTTGCCTAAGATTTCGCCCAAGCGAGTATCCCCAGCATTGTAGCAAAGTGCATAAATCATGGTTTTTGCTTCATCTCTGGTAATGCCAGCTGCATCAGCGTTAGCTTGATGGATGTCACCCTGCATGATGATGTCAGCGTACTTCCCGCCGTCCTGAAGCATGTGTGCGAGACATCTAAGCTCGATGCCAGACAAGTCAGCACCTACAAGCTGATAGCCTTTAGCTGGTTTAAACAGCTCACGACACTCTTTGCCGAAAGCAGCACGAACAGCCGGGACCTGCTGCAGGTTGGGGCCAAAACTTGACGCCCTGCCGGTGACAGTACCTAGCGTGTTAATGGTGTGGCGTATTTTGCCATCATCATCGACAAGCTTCAGCCAGGCATTTTGACCATCCGATAACATGCCCAATCGTTTGGTGAGCATGAATGACCGAGCAAGCTTTTGTGCTTCTGGATAAAGCAGACCAACAAGAACACTTTCATCTATTTTTGCATCACCAGACGGCGTAAACTCTTTTGGCTCCCACTGGTATTTGGTGCGCAAACAATGCTCAATGTGCCGCCTTGAATTAGGGTTAAAGTAGATGGTTTCTGTCTTAATGAACGGAACACCTTTCTCGTAGCCCCTGGTCTTGTTATTTACTTTGGGTATGAACTCAGTTTCGATTGTCCAAGCTGGAAACAGGTTTTGTAACTCTTGCTCTATCTGTATCTTTTCAGCTTGCAGCTTAGCGTGTAATGCTTGTGCTTTTGGTAGGTCGAAAGTCCATCCAGCCCGGCCAATTTCATCACATATCTGTGCAATGTCATGCTCGAACCTGATAGCTTCGGTTGACCATTCGTGTGGAGCGAGATGCGTCCACAGCTTATGGGTAACGACAACATCCTGTTGACAGTAATCCAGCATTTCTTGGGTACATTCTTCGAACCCATGCAGTTCACCGAAATCACCTTTCAAAACACCCAAACGAATACCCCACGCCTTCAGACTATGTGAGCCATGAAGTTTGCGTGGGAATTGTTCGTGGGTGTAACCCTGCATGTAATCATCAGTCTTCTGGTCAGAACAAATGAGCCTGGACAGGACAAGAGTGTCCGTGACCAAAAGCCCATCTGTACTGAACCAGGGGTACAGCTTTTTTATTGCTGGTATGTCGAAGGTGATGATGTTGTGGCCAATGATTTCATCAGCAGCCATTAGCGATTTGATACCATCTTCAACCTCATCTGGGCCGTAGATGCGAGACACTTCAGTCTCTGTGTCAAATGTAGCTATGCAGTGTATCCGGGTAATTTTGTCTAGAAAATTGTCGCTTTCAATGTCCCAGATTAGGGGCATTAACGGTAATCGCCAGATCCGCTAAGCTTGCCACGCAGCTGGCGGCTTTCAAGCTTTTCGAGGTTGAGCTGGGCTATTTCTTCAAAGTCGTAGCCAATGTCTGATGCTAATGCACAGCAGTAGAAAATTACGTCCCCAATTTCATGTGCCAGGCCCATGCGTAATTCTGCAGGTAGCTCAACCACCCCATCCTCACAAGCAACCTGGTCGATTTCACCATCACGGAAGTATTTCTTAAGCTTATCTGCAATCTCACCGGCTTCACTAAGCAGCCCGAAAGCTGGATAGATTACGCTGTCTGGGTAGAAGCATTTATCCATTGCTTGCATGGCGTAATCTTCAAAGGTCATCGGCTCATCGAAGTCGAAATCCTCATCTAAGAAATCTAGGTCAGTCATTTACTACTCTCCTTGCTGATGATGAACGTGTGTGGTAAAATCCGGCGTTTTCTGGATGGTCTTGCATCCAGAGCCTTGCGTAGTAAGGGCCGTGGTTGTTGTTGATTTTCAACTGGTCACCCTGTGTCTCAATCATCGTGTGCCAGCGCACCCGCTCGATGACAGTTTGCATCCCGTAATGTTTAAAGCCTGACTCAATCGCCTGTTTAGTAAAGCGTTTGATTAACTGGTAAACATGAGGATTGTCCCTGTGGAATTTCTGCCACTTGGTGTAGTTGTCGTTGGCAACATCCTCATGTGCCGGGCCATTGTTTGTACCTTCAAAAAGGTCATTTTGTTTAACTGACTGCATCATCTGCATCTCCTTCGTCATCGTCATTTACAGGGGTGAAATGGCTTAGCTCCTCTTCGAGTAGCCGCCCGGTCTCTCTGTTGTAGACAAGTGTCCCTGCGTCACCTGTCTGACCGGTGAAACGGTTCTTCAATATTCGTAAGTGTCTGATGTCACTGTCCGGCTCGTCCGGGTCCACCTGCAGTGCCACACAGGCATCTGATAGCTGGGCTATGGAATGTGAGCCTCTAATGCTGTTCAGACGCACCGCTGCGCCACTTTCATGGCCTCTGTCGCCTGATGGTCTGCTCAGATGGCTGACCATAATCATGCCTATGTTCAGCTCCTGGACTAGCGTCCGAAACTTGGTACAGGCAGCATCCAACATCCGTCTTTCATCGCCTTCTGTCGCACTGACGAGGATGGAGATGTGGTCGAGGATTATCCATTCGACACCTAGTGAACGCACCATGTATTGGATGCGTTGAAGAATGATGTCGATTTCGTTAGAGCCAAACGCATCGAACATGACGCAAGTCCGGTCTGTGAACAGGTCGTCAAATGCCTCTAGCACCTCATCATCAGTTGCCTGGTCTCTATCGACCAGAAGGTTCTTGCTCATGTGTATGCCAGTAAGACCCAAAAGACTGCGCTTGTTGCTTTCTTCTAGGGCCAGTACACCGACCTTCTGGCCACACATCAGTAGATGGTGGATGACCTCTTTACAGAAGGTAGACTTGCCTGTGCCCGACCCCGCAACTATTGTAACCAGCTCGGATTTTCTTAATCCACGCAGTACAGTGTTCAATTCGGAGTAAGGCCAGGTAATTGCGCTGGCTGTTTCATCGGCAGTGATGATATCTCTGTAATCATTAGCTGCCTTAATACCATCTGGCCTGAAAGGTTTTGCCTGGTAGACCGCCTGTATCAATTCGGCTGTCTTGCCTTTTATCAAGGCTTCATTGGCATCTTTTTCTGGTAGCGTTGCGATGCTGGCCTTACCAACCGGCAATGCTTCAGCAATAGCTTGGGCCGCCTTGCGTCCAGCAGCATCCATATCCGTGCAGATAACCACCTCATCAAATCCGTTGAGATAGTCAAAGTTCGCCTTTACTGCCTTAACGGCTGATTGTGCGCCTGATGGTAGAGACACACAGGCGTATTTGTGCCCAAAACATTTTGATAGGCTGATAGCGTCTAGCTCGCCTTCTGTTAGGCAGACTTTTTTGCCCTTACTCCATAGATGACTGCCAAACAGCGTTATGTCTTTACTGTCACCAATCATCTGGAAGGATTTGTCACGGCCCCGCACCTTCTGTGCGGTGACTTTACCTTGTTTGTCTCGATACTGCGCAATTTGTACCGGCTCACCATTTTGCTTTATGCCTATCTGGTATCCGAATTTGCGGCAGTCTTCTTCATTCAAGCCCCTAGCTGGTATCGCTTTATGTTCGCCATGAATGAGGTTGGTGTGTTGTTGTGATTGTGTTGTGATGGCTATTTCTCCTTCCGGTGGTGTGTATTTTTCACAGGAAAAGCAATAGGAGTGCCCATCGCTAAAAAGCGATGAAGCATCCCGTGAACCACATGCCTCACAAGGCTGGTGGCAAATGAATGTGCTTTCCTCTTTATCGATGGGCATCCTATTCTCCCTTAATTTGCTAAACGGTACTTTTTATAACGCTGACCCAAAGGGTCGGTGCGCCACTCACTGATTATGTTGAAGCCGTTCTCTTTCAGGTCCTTGATGCGTCTTGGCAAAGCACGAACCCTGTAAAGTTCCGCAGCCTCAACTCCGGAAATCGATTCATAATCAACTAGGTGATTTAATATCGTCTGATACTGGCTTTGCATTTTGATTGCCTCCTTCTTCGAGCCATTCTTGTGGGATTGTTTTGTTGGCGTATTTGAAGCCGTGCTTATCGCAGTAGGCGGCATATGTGGTTGGGCTGCCTTTGTACAAACGAGCATTTTGATTGCTGAACACTAGGCGGAAATCGACATCTGGATGCTGTTGCGTCACCAGATGCCATTTTTGGCGATCTTCAACTGTCCAAATCCCCTTTGTTTCCACAAAGAAAAAGCCCCCATCTTTCGATGGGAGCTTCCAATCTGGAGTGTATGTCGCTTGCCGTTCTGGCCAGGTGTATTTGATTTTGTCAGTCTCGTACAAAACCGGTAAACCTGCCTGTTCAATTTGTCTGCTGGTTTGCTCTTCCAGACCACTGCGATAGCCTTTCGCTATTGCGTGTCTTCGTCTAGAAATTGTAACTGCCCTCTGCTGCTTCACCCGGCTGGTCATCGTTGGCTGCAACAAAACCATCCTCAACCTTATCAAAGGTTAAACCTTGACCATTGATGCTGTCAGCCAGCGAGATGATTTGGACACCACCCAACTGCATAGAAATGCCAATTGAGCCGCCAGCGTTGTAAGCGTACATGTTGCCGCCCAATATCAATTCAGAACCGCCAAAGATTTCTGGAGCGTTATGAGGTGGTATTGTTGTGCCTTGAGAGTCCAACATTTTTGGCACAAATTTGCTGCCAGTAACGACAATCAAATCGCCGGTGTCTTCATCAGTCTTAAATGGTAGCTTGGCTGATTTCGCCTTGGCACCAAACTCCTCTTCTGCAGCTTTCTTAACTGCATCGACAAGCGGCTTGGCGTCTTCCTTTTTCATCCTCAGATTGACCTTGTATTTACCGTTAGTGTCAAATTGGGTATCAGGACGGTTGAGGTAAGGGTACATTGCAATGCCCCGTGGTGTTTTAAACATGAGTTTACTCATTAAACTCTCCTTCTTTTTCGTTGTTGTTATTGGTTGTAGGCAGTCCAAACTCTACTAAGGACAAGCCCAATTCTTCTGCTTCAACGAGCAGGTCGAGAGGGATAGGTTGCCCACGTTTTAGGTAAAGCTTCCCTATCCCCAAAAGTCGCTCTCGTGGGTCCATTGGTTTCTCTTTTTGATGTGAAAATTACGCACTAAAAAAGCCCCATTTCTGGAGCCGCTTAGTACATAAGTCTGTAGCCTTGAAACACTATGGTTTCTGCGGGTTTTAGCTGAAGGCGTATTCGCTATCCAGCACCTCTTTTATGTCCAAATCGAGCTGGTCCGGGAGCTTCATTTTGTCTGCAATACGCTGCATGGTTTGTTGCATCAGCGCATCGTAGGGACAGTAATCCTCAAACAGGTCAACAAAGCTGGTTTTGATAGCGTCAACCATCATATCAACATTGTCTATTGTTGTGCTAAAACTGTCGTGGACAGTCATTACATTTGTTATGCCCCTGGAACGACAAAGCAGTACCGATTTCATCAACAATGTAGCATCGAGGCTATGAATGAAATTAGGGGATGCCCCGTTCATTGCCTCATCTCTGTTAATGGTATCGTGGTACTGCTGCAGCGAAACGCTGCCACGTTTGCTCAACGCTTCATTTTCCCATTTTGGCATTTCCACCTGTAATTTTCTTTTCTTTTCATCTCTGCAGTATTGCATCATTGGAAAGTTCAGAGGGGTTTTGTAGGCAAACTGCAAATCTACCGTGTGACACAGCTTGGCCATCTTCTGCAGATAATCCATGCCATCTGCCGCTGATGTGACTGTTTTTAAAATGGCTTCTTTGATGATTTTGGCCATGAACCATGAGGCTTTATAGCCTTCATCGTTCAGAATGGCGTCATCATCACAGTGAAAGGGATGCTTGTCTCTGCGGCCTTCGCGTACATCTCTGGTCAGCTCCTTCATATCGTTGTCACGAATTGATTTAGCAAAACCATAAAGGTCCGAGCCATAGGCCAGGGTCATCACCGGCGTCTTCATCAGACCCCGCCTCAAACCATAATCCTTCCACTGTTTAGCCAAACGTAGGTCAGCTATCTCATCACCCTCTAACGTGCCTTCAGCCTCTTTGGCCTCAAGCTTAGCAACCGTTTCAAGTAACATTTCTTCAGCTTTGTCACGGACATTGATGTAGATGTCACCTGGTGTAGATTGTGAACCGCTTGCAGTCAGGTTTACCTTTTCACCATCTTTTCTGCTACGGGCTAGCATAGCGTAGAATTGCATACCAGACTGTGTTGCATCTTTCTGGATAGGCAAACCTGTCTCATAGCCTTCGCCATGTTGGGAGTAGCGGTACATTTCAATGCAAGCTGCTGCAAATTGGAAAGGCTCATCGCAGGTGTGCCAAAACTCAAAAGCAGTTTCTGTTTCGCCGGTTCCTTCCCCAGTGATTGGCTCATTTTTCTCCCAAAACGTAACATCATCTTTAGGGTTTTTACCTACCGCTAGGATTTTGTCCATGTTCCGCTCTGCCCACGCCTTACGCGCTGCATGGCTTTCCTTATCAATGCCACAGCCGAACATGTTAGCTAGGTGGTGGAAAAGATGATGCTCATTCTTCTTCGTCACTTTACCTTTATCAGCAAACAAAAACATGGCTCTCATGTAGTCTGTGTTTTGGAAGCCGAACTCAGCAAGGTGGTAGATCCGACCTCTAAAATCCCAGTTCATGGGCAGATAAAACCTGTCGATTGCTATTTGGTCTTTAGTCGGTTTCATTGTCTCCAGCACATGGTTTGCTTCTTCCAAACGCCGCTTCAGAGCCAGAAGATTAGCCGGTACTTCGCGGTTATGCTTTCTGCGGCTTGTTAGTTCCATCAGATAGGCACTGCGGTCTGCATCGCTCATCTTCTGTGTTTCTTTGGATGATTTCTTTTCGAGTGCCTCAACTTTGCTTAAAGACGGAAATCCTTCAACCTTTAGACGCCCTTCACTCGCTTCAATCTTTTTAACAGTCCATTCAACAAGGTCCACAATATCTGCATTTAGAGAGTATGGAACTCGCTGCAAACTATTAAGCGCACTCATGGCTTCATCTAGAGAGCCATCTAACATCGCTTTGTCCACTGCTTTCGCTTGGTCTGGTGACATGTTTTTAACGATTGGCGTTAGCATATTTAGGGATAGCTGGCCATAAGGCCCTACTGTTCGTAGTCCCCAATCATTTGGCACATCAAACAATGGGCCATGCATGGGAGATTTTCTACACAGCTCGTCAAGCTCAGATGTCAGATTTTCTTGTGCCCATTCGGTAAACTGGATGCGTGGAACAACATGCTCATCTGTGTAATCTTCTTTTTCTTTTTCAAAGACGAATACATTAGCTGCACCTCGTTGCACACCGGCCATCATTATACCGCCAACCTTTACTTTTAGGGAGTCAGTCCACTTTGACCAATAGTAATGGTTTGGGTCGATTTCCAGTTTACGAGACCCATCATCATTCAGCATTGGCTGGCCCTTCGCATCATGCATCTGACGCATTTTAGGCTTACTAGCGATGTAGATGGCTCTCTGGCGCATTGTGTATTTTGAGCCACCCTCTTCTTTGTTAATGCGATTAAGATTTTTGAAAAAGTCTTTACCTGCTGGGATGCTTCTCATGTGCCAGTTAAGAACAGCGGCTTCCATAGCCTCTGCCAAATGTACAATTGTATTTGCTTGGGTAAACTGTGCGCCGACAGAGTCTAGACAGACCCGTAGGGCCAGTTCAGCAACAACATCTGATGGCACTACCTTCAGCTCGCGTAGCCAGCCCGAAGGTGTTTTAGCACCATTTGCTTCTGTTTCCGCGATAAGCTGTTCGATAGCTTCTTGAATGTTTTCTTGCACCTCAATGCCCAGAATGACATTTTCCCGTGCTTCAGCAGCCAAGTTTAAACCAGCTTTTGTTCCAGACAAATCGCCGCGCTTAATAGCTTTTTTGAGCTTACGCTGTGCGTTTGCTTCGCCCCGCTCTGTCATGCGGGTTTCTTGCTCTTGATTGAGCTGATGAATGTTTTTCTTGTTATCCATGCTACTCCTTACATTATCCATTATTATCAAACGTGGGGCGACATGTCGTCCACACAATGGCAAATTTTTGCACTTTTTTTACAGATGTTTGGGTTGACAATTGGCTATGACAAAGGGGTGTGGGTAGTGACCATTTATCACCACCCACCACGCACCTATTGTTCAGACAACCCGAACTCGTATTCTAGGATGCTTCGGACGCCCTCTCTGTCCATGCTGTCGCACTCAAACGGAAAGTCCCATTCATCTTCCGGCCTACTGAGGTATTTGGTCACCGCAGCCTTAATCACGGGCAGCGGCGCGTTCATGGAGTAGATGCCTCCGTAGCCGTAAAAAGACCGGCAGTAATCCACGAAATCATCTATTACGTTCTCTGGTACTAAAGTCATTACGCTCATCTTCTACCCCTTCCATTATCATTCGTAGACCCACTGATTAGGTCACTTAGGTTTATTCTTGGTTCATGTCTGACCCATGTCCCTCTAGACCCATCCAAGGCCCTTAAGACAACTTGGGCAGCCTCATTTGCGTAGCTGTCTGAGGATGTGGTTTGTGGTATCTCATGTCCTATTGAACTCATTTGCATCTCCTTTATCCAGATTACAGGGACGCACCAATCATTTCGATTTGGTACATAAGTCTGTAGTCTTGGAACCCGCAGAAACCCTGGAGTTTTGGAGGGTCTAAAATGGCGATTTTTTGGCATGAGAAGACCAAAAAACTACTCTATAGGCATGAGCCGCCTCTAATTGCACAGGCAAAAAAAAGGGCCGCCCGAAGGCGACCCAGTGGGTAGTGATAGATTGTCACCGCTCACATGCGGTTACTTATATCGGCAAGCGTATCTGGCTTGGCGTGTACATATTTTTGTGTGGTCTGAAGGCTGCTGTGGCCCAATGCCTGGGCTATGGTGACCGTTGGCACCGCCAGGTCATTAGCCATCCGTGACGCAGCTGTGTGGCGCGTTACATGGAATACATATGTATCGTCATTACGGGCATACTCACGCTTCAACAGCCCCCACCGATATTCAAACCTCTTATCTGTGTATTCACTACCTAGATTATCCGCAAGGCGGTGCGCTGCGCCGTTAGCTAATGCATTACTAATAGCAACTGCACGGGCCTTGCCGGTTTTGGTCACTTCAGCTGGTAACTCAATCCACTGACCGCACGGTGTTATAGTGGCAGCACCCTGACCTAGAGCCACGATTTCACCCTTACGCATACCGGTTTTGAGTGCCAACAACACCATATCGTGCATCCACCAATCACCACGTTTATTGAAGAAGGATAGCATCAGTTCGATTTCAGCATCATCAAAATAGCGCACCCTACCCTCTGGCTCTTTGAAGAAGTTAGGCTTGGGTGCAAATTTCAGAACGCGCTTGCTCACAGCATGATTGAAAACCTTGCTCACACTAGCCAGGTACCGGTTCACAGTAGCCTCAGACTTGCCCTGGGCAATCAGATGGTCTGCAAAATCATCCAGATCACTAGACAGAAATTGACTGAGGGGACGCTTTGCAGTGTTGCCAAATTCTGTAAATGCACGGGACTGAGACAGGCTGCGGCTACGATGTGTATCACTCGGCCACATCCGCTTTGCCTCACGCTGTACAAAGCCCCAGAAGCTGTTGTCTATGGTAGCCTGGTCAAATAGTGAAGGTTGCTTATGCATCGTACAGGCCCCCTCTTATCTGACGGACACGGTCAATATCAGCATGGCTGTACCTATCTAGCATCTTGCTTTCAGAGTGCCCTGACTGCCCCATGACTTCTGTGACAGTAATCCCTTCCTCATGCATACGGCTAATACCTTCATGGCGCAGGTCGTGGAAATGTAGATGTGATAACCCAGCAGATTTACGGACGCGCTGCCAGGCCATACGAACCCCATTACCGGTTGCTGGTACGACAGGATGTTCTGGGCCAAAGCGTGATGGCACAGCTTTTGTTTTGTATGGTTTCTGGGCTAGATGCTTTAGGTCCAGCAGAGCGGCAAGACCACGCTTAGTAAAGGCTATGGTCCGGGGCTTGCCTGTCTTTGTTATGGCAGCGGGGACATTAATGACCTGCTTAGCCATGTCTATGTCACCCCATACCAGGCCACAACACTCCCCCCTTCTCATGCCTGTGTCTAAAGCTAGTAAGATAAGCGGATGCATGTATTTGTTGCGTGTCGCGCCGTAACGAGCGATGAACAGCAGCCTTTCGATATCCTCATTTGTTATACGAGGTACTGGCCGTTCATATATTCGGGGTATGGGTAGATGTTGGAATATTTCCACATTCACACCATCAAAGCCCAAAGCCTTCGACACCTTCGCGCAATGCTTCAAGATAGCAAACTCACGTTTAAAGGTAGAAGGTTTGATGGTCTGTAACCGGCTGTCTCGGTAGGCAGTCAAATCATCTAAAGTCACCGAATCAGGGGCCAGTTGCACCCACGGTTCATCCCGTAGGATACGGTTAATGATGATGTCTTCGTTGTCTTTACCATTTTTGACACTGGTATAAACTTGCTGATATTTCAGAATTAGGTCAGCAAAACGCACTTCTTTGACCACTGCTTTGACCACTGTTTTACTTGAAACCACCTCATTTTGGGATGTGATTTTCAGCGTCTTATCATTGTATTTAAGTTTTGTTTTGGAAACCCACTGTTCTGCAGAATTGAGGGTATCAAATGTTTTTTCATACAACCTACCGTTGATACGGCACCTTGCCTGATATTTTTGACCACGTTTTCTTATCATGACTTGCTCCTTATTTGGAGCCTCTGACCACTAAATTTAACTCAAATCTAGTTAATAAACAGTGGTCAAACGCTCGTTTAAGTTGCGTAAGTCATTGGGATTTACAAGGGAAAGATAACGAAAAGCTATTTGTTTTCAAAGGCTTAAGGTTGGTCGGAGTGGCGGGATTTGAACCCACGACCCCTACACCCCCAGTATAGTGCGCTACCAGGCTGCTGGCTTCGCAAAACACTCCG
>Ga0209654_1000416_pt1 | contig 41975 bp, 47 predicted proteins | sample SaaInl1SG_22_DNA_FD_184646 | JGI IMG/M metagenome (GOLD analysis project Ga0209654, IMG submission 184646) | Marine microbial communities from expanding oxygen minimum zones in the Saanich Inlet - ESP_161SG_22_DNA (SPAdes) (version 2) | ecosystem: Environmental > Aquatic > Marine > Intertidal... | reverse complement strand
ATGTAGGTAAGGGCAATAACCCCTCTTTTCTGTTTGGGTATATCTACCCCTGCAATTCTTGCCATAATTACCCTTGTCTTTGTTTAAATCTAGGATTCTTTTTATTAATTACGTACAACCTGCCTTTTCTGCGTACAATCTTGCAGTCGGCACTCCTTTTTTTAATTGATGCTCTTACTTTCATCCTATATACTTAATATCTATATGTAATTCTCGCTTTTGTTAAATCGTATGGGCTCATTTCTAATTTCACCCTGTCTCCTGGTAACAACTTAATGTAGTGCATACGCATTTTACCAGATATATGTGCCGTAACAACGTGTCCGTTCTCCAATTCTACACGGAACATAGCATTTGACAATGCTTCTATAATAGTTCCGTCTTGTTCAATTGCAGCTTGTTTAGCCATATTATACTTCTTTTCTATTTTTACCAGACTTCATTAATCCGTCATAGTGTCTATTTAAAAGATACGCATTCACCTGTTGTACTGTATCTATAGCAACTCCAACCATAATAAGAAGTGAAGTACCACCATAAAATAAAGCCCATCCCGGCTGAATATCTCCTAATTTCACAGCCAAGGCCGGCAAAATTGCGAGCAAAGCTAAGAAAATAGATCCAGGTAACGTAATTAATGACATAATCTTATCTAAAAAATCTCCAGTTTCTTTTCCAGGAAGTACTCCAGGAATAAAACCACCGCTTCTTTTAAGATCATCTGCCATTTTATTTGTTGGCACTGTAATAGCTGTGTAGAAATAAGTAAAGATAATAATCAGTAAAGCAAATAATATATTATAGGCTAAACCAAAAATATCTTGAAACTGAACTTCCATCCATTGACCCAATGCGGTATTGTTAAAAGTCTTCCCTAACAAACCAGGGGCAAACATGATTGCTTGAGCAAAAATGATGGGCATTACTCCAGAAGCATTTAATTTCAATGGAATATACTGTCTTGTTCCAACAGCATTCTTATCAAAACCACCAGATGCAGTTCTTCTTGCGTATTGTACCGGTATTTGTCTCGTAGCCATAACCAATAGAACACTTCCTAAGATTACAAGGAACCAAAGAATAATTTCTATTAAAACAAACATCACACCTCCACTTGTCGTAGATGTTCTTGAAATAAATTCCTGAACAAATGACTGAGGCATGTTGGCTATAATACCTACCATGATTAATAGAGAAATACCATTACCAATACCTTTATCGGTAATTTTCTCCCCCAACCACATAGCAAATACAGTTCCTGTAACTAATATAATTACTGATGGAATGATAAAATCTAAACCTTTACCAAGTACAAAAGCAGAATCTGGCACACCAAGAGCACCTAAAGAATACAAGTAAGCAGGAGCTTGAACCACGCAAATACCTATGGTTAACCATCTGGTAATTTGATTGATCGTTTTTCTACCGCTTTCGCCTTCTTTCTGAAGCTTCTGTAGATAAGGAATCGCAATACCCATTAACTGCACCACAATAGATGCAGAGATATAAGGCATAATTCCCAAAGCAAAAACAGACGCATTTGCAAATGCACCTCCTGTAAAAGCATTTAAGATCCCTAAAATACCGCTATCCGTATTGGATGTTAATTGAGCCAATTGCGTAGTATCTATACCTGGCAAAACAATTTGAGCACCAAAACGGTACACCAATAAAAGACTTAAAGTAACGAGAATACGCCCTTTAAGTTCTTCTATTTTCCAGATGTTAGATAAAGTTTCTATAAATTTCTTCATAATCCGTATATTATAAACTTATTGCTTCACCACCAGCAGCTTCAATAGCCGCTTTAGCAGTAGCAGTAAATTTATGAGCAGTTACAGAAAGTTTTGCTTTTAACTCCCCTCCACCTAAAATCTTAACTAAATCATTTTTACCAACTACTCTGTTAGTAATTAATACTTCTAGGCTAACAGTATCTTTAATAACACCATTATCTACTAAAAGCTGTAGTTTATCTAGGTTAATCCCAGCGTATTCTTTCCTGTTAATGTTCTTAAAACCAAATTTAGGAACACGTCTCTGTAAAGGCATTTGACCTCCTTCGAAACCAACTTTTTTAGAATACCCAGATCTAGACTTGGCACCTTTGTGACCACGAGTGGCAGTACCACCTTTTCCAGATCCTTGACCTCTACCTACTACTTTTCCTTCTCTGTGAATAGCACCTTCGGCAGGCTTTAAACTATTTAAATTCATAATGAATGTGGTATATTAAGCTTCTGTTGTAGAAACTAAGTGTTTTACTTTATTAATCATTCCAATCACTGCTGGTGACGCATCGTGAGATACTTCTTGACCGATCTTTCTAAGACCTAAAGCAGCCATTGTTTGTTTTTGTCTGAGTGGCTTTTTAATACTACTCTTTACTTGTTTTACTATAATTTTTGCCATGATGCTTGAATTATCCTTTAAATACTTTTTCTAAAGATACGCCACGTTGCGAAGCAACCGTTTTTGCATCTCTGATTTGTAATAAAGCGTCAAAAGTTGCTTTAACTACGTTGTGAGGGTTTGAAGATCCTTGTGACTTTGAAAGTACATCGTGAACTCCTACTGCTTCCAATACAGAACGAACTGCACCTCCAGCAATAACACCGGTACCATGTGAAGCAGGCTGAACATATACTCTAGCCCCTCCAAATTTACCTTTTTGCTCATGTGGCAAAGTTCCTTTATTCAATGGAATTCTCACTAAGTTTTTCTTAGCATCTTCAATAGCCTTTGAAATAGCGGTAGCAACTTCTTTAGATTTCCCTAAACCGTGTCCAACTACTCCGTTCTCGTCTCCTACAACTACAATTGCGGAGAAGCCAAATGCCCTACCACCTTTTGTAACTTTAGTAACTCTTTGAACACCCACTAAGCGATCCTTTAATTCTAAACCACCTGGCTTTACCGTTTCTGCGTTTTTGTAATTTTGGTACATAATATTTTAGAATTTAAGTCCTGCTTCTCTAGCGCCTTCTGCCAAAGATTTGATTCTACCATGGTATAAATTTCCACCTCTATCGAAAGCAACTGTTTCAATTTTAATGGTCTTTGCTTTTTCTGCAATGGCTTTTCCAACAAGGATAGCCATTTCAATTTTAGTTCCTTTAGCAGCGCTAAAGTCCTTATCTCTAGAAGATGCAGCAGCTAAGGTAACGCCATTAACGTCATCTATTAACTGTGCGTAAATCTCTTTGTTACTTCTAAACACAGCCAGTCTTGGTGTGCTAGCGGTACCAAAAGAAACCTTACGGATCCTTCTTCTAATTCTTAATCTTCTTTCAGTTTTCGATAATCTCATGATGCTATGTATTAAGCCGATTTACCTGCTTTTCTTCTTAATTGTTCTCCTACGAATTTAACTCCTTTTCCTTTGTATGGCTCAGGCTTACGGAAAGCCCTAATTTTAGCAGCCACTTGACCCACTAATTGTTTGTCAAAAGAAGTTAATTTGATGATAGGGTTCTTTCCCTTTTCAGAAATAGTCTCCACTTTTACTTCAGGAGCAACATTTAAAACAATGTTGTGAGAGAAACCAAGTGCAATATCTAATTTTTGACCTTGATTACTAGCTCTATAACCTACACCAACTAATTCTAATTCTTTAGTCCATCCTGTAGAAACTCCTAGTACCATATTGGCCACTAAAGATCTATACAGACCGTGTTTTGCTTTGTGTTCTTTTGAATCCGATGGTCTTGTTACTAAAACATTCCCTTCTTCTACTGTGATCGAAACACCAGAAAATTCCTGTGTTAACTCACCTAGTTTACCTTTTACGGTAAGCACATTGTCTTTTACCTCTACGGTTACCCCTTCAGGAATCGCTACTGGATTATTACCTATTCTAGACATTATTCTTGCTCTTTACTATATTAATAAACGTAGCATATAACTTCGCCACCTACTTTTTCCAACTTGGCTTGTTTGCTGGTCATTACTCCGTGAGAAGTAGACACAATAGCAATACCCAAACCGTTTAATACTCTAGGTAGTTCTGCAGCTCCAGCATACTTACGTAAACCTGGCTTACTTATACGACTAATTTTTTTGATCACTGGCTCTTTCGTAGCAGTGTTGTATTTAAGGGCGATTTTAATAGAACCCTGTGGTCCTTCTTCCTCAAATTTGTAGCTTAAAATATATCCTTGATCGAATAATATTTTAGTGATTTCTTTTTTAAGATTAGACGCAGGGATACTAACCACTCTGTGGCCAGCGCTGTTTGCGTTTCTAATTCTTGTTAGGTAATCCGAAATTGGATCTGTAAACATAGGTGTATATTTGCGGTAACGGTTTTTAACTTAAGTTAAACCTGGAACCAATTAATAATTATTTTTTTACCAGCTCGCTTTTCTAACGCCTGGAATAAGGCCGTTATTGGCCATCTCTCTAAATAAAACCCTAGAAATACCAAAAGTTCTCATGTAACCCTTTGGTCTACCAGTTAATTTGCATCTGTTGTGCATACGAACTGGAGAAGCATTTTTTGGCAACTTCTGTAAAGCTTCGTAATCACCAGCTTCTTTTAAAGCTTTTCTTTTTTCTGCGTACTTGGCTACCGTTTTTGCTCTTTTAACTTCACGGGCCTTCATTGATTCTTTAGCCATACTAATTCTTTTTAAAAGGAAGTCCTAACTGTGTTAATAATGATTTTGCCTCTTGATCAGTGTCAGCAGAGGTAACAAATGTAATATCCATACCATTGATTCTATTGATTTTATCAATATTGATCTCTGGAAAAATAATTTGTTCCGTAACCCCTAAAGAATAATTTCCACGTCCGTCAAAACCAGTCGCTTTAATTCCTTGAAAATCTCTTACACGTGGCAAGGCTGCAGTAATCAATCTGTCTAAGAATTCGTACATACGCTCTCCTCTTAAAGTTACTTTGGCGCCAATTGGCATTCCTTTACGCAACTTAAAGGTAGCGACATCTTTCTTAGAAATAGTAGACACTGCTCTCTGACCTGTGATTAAGGTCATTTCTTCTACGGCGTGATCGATGAGTTTTTTATCTGCTACTGCAGCACCAACTCCTCTTGAAACAACTATTTTCTCTAATTTAGGAACTTGCATTACATTCTTGTAACCAAATTCTTCTGTTAGAGCAGCCATTACACGCTCCTTATACTCTTGTTTTAATCTTGGAATGTACCCCATAACTAAATTACTTCATTAGATTTCTTAGAAAACCTTACTTTCTTATCTCCACGAACCTCATAACCAACTCTTGTAGCTTCACCAGACTTAGGATCTAATAAAGACAAGTTAGAAATATGAATAGGAGATTCTTTTTTAATAATCCCCCCTTGTGGATTTTGAGCACTAGGCTTCTGGTGTTTTGAAACCATATTGGTTCCTTCTACAATAGCTCTACTTTTCTTAAGATCTACAGAAACAACTTTCCCTTGGTCCCCTTTATGGTCCCCAGCGATCACTTTTACTGTATCTCCTACTTTTATTTTAATTTTTGTCATCTTATTGGAAATTAAAGCACCTCAGGAGCCAATGAAACAATCTTCATGAATTGCTTGTCACGAAGCTCTCTAGCTACGGGACCAAATACACGGGTACCTTTCATTTCACCTGTTGGGTTTAAAAGCACACACGCGTTGTCGTCAAAACGAATGTAAGAACCATCTGCTCTACGCACTTCTTTCTTCGTTCTTACTACTACCGCAGTAGAAACAGCACCTTTCTTAACACTCCCATTAGGAGTGGCGTCTTTTACTGTAACCACAATCTTATCTCCTACAGATGCGTACCTTCTTTTAGTACCTCCAAGTACTCTAATGGTCAAAACTTCTTTTGCCCCGGTATTATCTGCAACTTTTAGTCTGGATTCTTGCTGTAACATATTATTTAGCTCTTTCTAAAATTTCCACTAATCTCCAACATTTGGTCTTACTTAAAGGACGTGTCTCCATGATCTTTACAGTATCACCAATGTTACAATTGTTTGTCTCGTCGTGCGCAACATATTTCTTAGTTTTTAACACGAACTTTCCGTACATAGGGTGCTTCACACGTTTCACTTCTGAAACCACAATGGATTTCTCCATTTTGTTACTGGTAACAACGCCTACTCTTTCTTTTCTTAAATTTCTTTTTTCCATAAAGCAGAACCTGTTATTGGTTTTCCCTTTTAGTTAACTCTGTAGCCAATCTTGCCACCGTTCTTCTCACTTTTCTAATCAAAAGTGGATTCTCTAAAGGGGTAACAGAATGAGCTAATTTTAAATCTGAATGTTGCTTCTTAAATGCAGCCAGTTGTTCTACTAGCGCTTCAGCTGATAATTCTTTTATTTCTGATTGTTTCATGATTCCTAAATTAAAAGTTATGCTGAATAATCTCTAGCAACAATGAATTTGGTTTTTACCGGTAACTTCTGAGCTGCAAGACGTAAAGCCTCTTTAGCTATATCATGAGATACACCACCAATTTCGAACATGATTCTACCTGGAAGAACCACTGCAACGAAATATTCTGGAGCACCTTTACCTTTACCCATACGTACCTCAAGAGGTTTCTTCGTGATAGGCTTATCCGGAAAGATCTTAATCCATAACTGACCTTCTCTCTTCATATACCTTGTAGCTGCAATACGAGCCGCTTCAATCTGACGCGCTGTAATAAAACTAGTATCCAAGGACTTAATACCAAACATACCGTTAGAAAGCTGGTGACCTCTACCTGATATCCCTTTCATACGCCCTTTCTGGGCTTTGCGAAATTTGGTTCTTTTTGGTTGTAACATTGTTCTGTTTCTTTATAAAATTACTTTCTACGACGTGGTTTCTTTGGTCCATCTTGGTTACCTCCTTTAGAAGGGCTAGTAGCCATTCCTACCAATGGAGATAATTCACGTTTCCCATATACCTCGCCTTTCATAATCCACACCTTAATACCTAATCTTCCATAAGTAGTGTGTGCTTCATGCAATGCATAGTCAATATCTGCTCTAAAAGTAGACAGTGGAATTCTACCGTCTTTATACCCTTCAGAACGTGCCATTTCAGCACCGTTCAAACGACCTGAAATTAGTACTTTAATTCCTTCTGCATTCATTCTCATGGCAGCAGCGATAGCCATTTTAATAGCTCTTCTATAAGAAATTCTTCCTTCGATTTGTCTACAAATACTAGCCGCAACTAAATTAGCATCGACCTCAGGTCTTTTGATCTCAAAAATATTGATCTGAACCTCTTTGTCTGTGATCTTCTTAAGCTCTTCTTTAAGCTTGTCTACTTCCTGTCCACCTTTACCGATAATAATACCAGGTCTAGCAGTAGTAATAGTTATAGTCACTAATTTAAGCGTACGTTCTATGATCACTCTAGAAACACTTGCTTTTGCTAAACGTGCAAAAACGTATTTTCTAATCTTGTCATCTTCTGCAAGTTTATCTCCGTAATCATTACCACCATACCAGTTAGATTCCCAACCTCTGATGATTCCTAGACGATTTCCAATTGGATTTGTTTTTTGTCCCATAGTTCGTATCCTAGCTTTGTATGTTATTGTTGTCTCCTAAAACCAAAGTAACGTGATTGGAGCGTTTTCTAATTCTGTGTGCTCTTCCCTGAGGCGCAGGACGTAGTCTCTTCAACATACTTCCACCATCTACACGAATTTCTTTTACAAAAAGATCTGCGTCTTCAATGTTAGCGTCTTCATTCTTAGCTTGCCAATTAGCAATTGCAGACAACAACAACTTTTCAATTTTACCTGAAGCTTCCTTCTGGTTAAATTTCAAGATAGCCAAAGCTGGCTCTACTTGCTTTCCTCTCACTAGATCAGCAACCAAACGCATTTTTCTAGGTGAAGTAGGACAGTTGTTTAACTTTGCAAAAGCAATTTGCTTTTTTCCTTCCTTAATGGCTTCTGCCATGTTTCTTTTACGAACTCCCATAGCTTACTTTTTACCTTTGTTTTTAGCACCTGCATGCCCTCTAAAGGAACGTGTTGGTGAAAATTCTCCAAGTTTGTGACCCACCATGTTTTCTGTAACATACACAGGAACGAATTGTTTCCCGTTGTGAACAGCAATAGTCTGACCTACGAAATCTGGAGTAATCATAGAGGCTCTAGACCATGTCTTCACCACTGTTGATTTTCCTGTTGATATATTTTCTTGAACTTTTTTCTCTAAACTATAGTGAACAAAAGGTCCTTTTTTTAATGAACGTGCCATGTCTTTCTACTTTTATTTCTTTCTACGTTCTATGATATACTTGTTGGTACTCTTGGTTTTAGAACGGGTTCTAAATCCTTTAGCTGGGATACCCTTTCTAGATCTTGGATGACCTCCTGAAGATCTTCCTTCACCACCACCCATTGGGTGATCTACCGGGTTCATAGCTACTGGTCTAACACGTGGTCTTCTTCCTAACCATCTGCTTCTACCAGCCTTACCAGAAACCAATAATTGGTGATCTGAGTTAGATACAGCACCAATTGTTGCCATACATCCTGAAAGAATTAAACGCGTTTCTCCTGAAGGCATTTTCACTGTAACGAACTTACCGTCTTTCGCCATTAACTGAGCAAAAGTACCAGCAGATCTTGCCATTACCGCTCCTTGTCCAGGACGTAATTCAATACAAGAAATAATAGTTCCTAATGGAATAGCACTTAATGGTAACGCATTACCAATCTCTGGAGCTGCTTCTGCACCTACTGAAATAGTCTGCCCAACAGTTAAACCGTTTTGAGCAATCACATATCTCTTTTCCCCATCTGCATAGGTAAGTAGTGCAATAAATGCAGTTCTGTTTGGATCGTACTGAATAGAAGTCACCGTAGCAGTCACATCTGACTTATTACGTTTGAAATCTATCTCGCGATACCTTCTTTTATGACCCCCACCTTTTTGACGGATGGTCATTTTTCCTTGACTGTTTCTACCCCCAGTTCTTTTTATCGGACTAAGCAAGCTTTTTTCCGGCTTATCAGTAGTAATGGCGTCAAAACCGTTAACTACTCTAAAACGCTGCCCTGGGGTGATTGGTTTTAATTTTCTAACTGACATTTCTTGTCTTTATAGATTACTGTAAAAATCAATGATATCTCCTTGTTTAACATCTACAATGGCTTTTTTGTAAGCAGACGTTTTACCGTGCTGCACCCCTGTTTTAGTGTAACGAGATTTTCTTGAAGGACCATAGTTCATGGTGCGTACTGCATTCACAGAAACACCGTAAGAAGCTTCAACAGCTTCTTTTATCTGTATCTTATTCGCATTAGGATCAACGATAAAGCCATAGCGATTATACAACTCGCTATCTGCTGTCATTTTTTCCGTAATGATTGGTTTTATCAACACACTCATGGTTCCTCTATTTTGTTAAATTTGTTTCAATTCCTGCAATTGAACCCTCCAACAATACAATGCTTGTAGCATTAAGTATTTTGTAAGTGCTTAATTCTGAGTTGATTACAACATCAGTTTGGGTCAAATTACGTGACGACAAATATACATTATTATTTGAATCGCCCAACACAACTAGGGATTTTTTATTGTCTATCCCTAATGATTTCAATACTTGTAAGAAATCTTTGGTTTTTGGCGCATCCAAATTAAAGTCTTCTACCACTACGATAGATTTCTCACCAGCCTTTATAGACAAAGCAGATTTACGTGCCAAACGCTTTACATTCTTGTTAAGCTTTTGGGTATAATCTTTTGGTCTAGGGCCAAAAATACGACCACCACCTCTAAATACAGGAGATTTTATACTACCTGCACGAGCGGTACCAGTACCTTTTTGTTTCTTGATCTTACGCGTACTACCTGCTATTTCAGCACGTTCTTTAGATTTGTGCGTTCCTTGACGTTGGTGTGCCAAGTACTGCTTAACATCTAAATAAATAGCGTGATTGTTTGGATCTATTGCAAATACAGCATCAGAAAGGTCTGCCTTTCTACCTGTATCTTTTCCTTTACTATCTAAAACTGCTACTTTCATTACTTCTCAATAGTTACGTAAGCGTTCTTATGACCAGGTACACATCCTTTTACTACTAAAAGGTTTTTCTCTGGAACAACTTTTAAAATTCTAAGGTTTAAAGCAGATACTCTGACACCACCCATTCTTCCAGCCATTTTCATGCCTTTAAATACCCTTGCTGGGTAGGAAGCAGCACCAATAGATCCTGGCGCTCTTAGCCTGTTGTGTTGTCCGTGAGTCGCTTGTCCAACACCGGCAAAACCGTGTCTTTTAACAACCCCTTGAAAACCTTTACCTTTTGAGTTTGCAGCAATATCTACAAATTCACCTTCTACAAAAAGATCTACACCAATGGTGTCACCTAATTTGTAATCTCCTTCAAAATCTCGGAACTCAACAACTTTTCTTTTAGCAGAAACACCCGCTTTTTTAAAGTGACCTGCGGCCGCTTTAGTAACGTGTTTCTCTGCCTTGTCATCGAAACCAAGTTGAAGGGCATTGTACCCGTCTACCTCTTCGGTTCTGACTTGGGTAACCGTACATGGGCCAGTCTCAATAACGGTACATGGAATATTCTTTCCATTCTCGTCAAAAATACTGGTCATGCCAATCTTTCTTCCTATTAACCCAGACATAATTATTAGTATTTAATTAATTTATATTCAATCTATTTTTGGGACGCATCCCTAAAAAAACAGGGTCAAAAATAATTCAACCCTGATTATTTTTTTTCCGTTTTTCCCTTGCACGAAGCGCAGGACATGTATTGGAGGAATACCTCCGTGCTGTTGGCCGTGAGGCCAATTATCACACTTTAATCTCTACTTCTACTCCAGAAGGCAACTCTAATTTCATGAGTGCGTCAATGGTCTTAGAAGACGAAGAGTAAATATCAAGGAGTCTCTTGTAAGAACTCAATTGAAACTGCTCTCTAGATTTCTTATTCACGTGCGGGCTACGCAATACTGTGAATATTTTTTTATGTGTTGGCAAAGGTATTGGGCCAGTAACCACTGCACCTGTAGTCTTTACCGTCTTTACGATCTTCTCAGCAGACTTGTCTACCAAGTTAAAGTCGTAGGATTTAAGTTTAATTCTAATTTTTTGGCTCATCGTACTTAATTATGCAGTTATACCTTTAGCGTTTTTGATTACTTCTTCTGAAATATTAGAAGGCGTCTCTTCGTAGTGGTCAAATTCCATGGTAGAAGTAGCTCTACCAGAAGACATAGTTCTAAGTGCAGTTACATAACCGAACATTTCAGAAAGTGGCACCATCGCTTTAATTACTTTAGCTCCAGCTCTGTCGTCCATGTTGTTTACCTGACCTCTACGTCTGTTAAGATCCCCTACAATATCTCCCATGTTTTCTTCAGGAGTCAACACCTCTAACTTCATGATTGGCTCAAGAATTACAGCACGAGCGGCTTTCGCTGCTGCTTTGTAACCCATTTTCGCAGCCAATTCAAAAGAAAGACCATCTGAATCTACAGGGTGGAAAGATCCATCTTTAAGAGTAACTTTCATAGAGTCCATTTCAAAACCAGCCAAAGGACCGTTTCTCATAGCTTCTTTGAAACCTTTTTCTACAGATGGAACATACTCTTTTGGCACGTTACCACCCTTGATCTTATTTTCAAAGTCAAGACCTGGCTTACCTTCTGGAGCTGGCTCAATAGTAAACACAATATCTGCGAATTTACCACGACCACCAGACTGCTTCTTGTACACCTCTCTGTGGTCTGCAGAAGCCGTGAAAGCTTCTTTGTACTCTACCTGAGGTTGTCCTTGATTAACGTCTACCTTAAATTCTCTTTTTAAACGGTCACAAATAATATCTAAGTGCAACTCACCCATTCCAGAGATGATCGTTTGGCCGGAAGCCTCATCAGTTTTCACCTGGAAGGTAGGATCTTCTTCAGCCAATTTAGCCAAAGCCATACCCAATTTATCTACATCTGCTTTTGTCTTAGGCTCCACCGCAATACCAATTACTGGATCAGGGAAGTCCATGCTCTCCAAAATAATCGGAGATTTTTCAGCAGATAAGGTATCTCCTGTTTTAATATCTTTAAAACCAACAGCTGCTCCAATATCTCCAGCCTCAATAAAATCAATAGCATTCTGCTTGTTGGCGTGCATTTGGTAAATTCTAGAGATACGCTCTTTGTTACCTGAACGGTTGTTCAACACATAAGAACCCGCATCTAATCTTCCAGAATACGCTCTAAAGAATGCCAAACGACCTACAAAAGGATCCGTAGCAATTTTAAAGGCCAAGGCAGCAAAAGGCTCCTTAGTATCTGGCTTTCTTGTGATAGGCTGGTCATTGTCAGGATTTGTTCCTACAATAGCATCCTTATCTAAGGGAGAAGGCAAATACCTACAAACAGCGTCTAGTAAAAACTGAACTCCTTTATTTTTAAATGAAGAACCACAGATCATTGGGATAATACTCATATCCATCACTGCTGCTCTAAGCGCTGCATTCACTTCTTCAACAGTAATAGAATCTTCATCTTCGAAGAATTTCTCCATTAAAGTCTCGTCGTACTCCGCAACAGCCTCTATTAATTCTGCTCTGTATTGCTTTACTTCAGCAACCATATCCTCAGGAATAGGCACCTCGTCAAAAGTAGCCCCCATATTGTCTTCATGCCAGATAATAGCACGATTGGTTACTAAATCTACCACACCTCTAAAGTCTGCTTCGTCTCCGATAGGCAATACGATTGGCACCGCATTAGACTTTAACATTTCACGAACTTGCTTACAAACCATTAGGAAATTAGATCCCTGACGGTCCATTTTATTTACAAATCCAATACGTGGCACTTTATAGTTATCTGCCAAACGCCAGTTTGTCTCAGATTGAGGCTCTACTCCGTCTACTGCAGAAAATAAAAACACCAAACCATCTAAAACACGTAAAGAACGGTTTACTTCTACCGTAAAATCTACGTGACCTGGAGTGTCAATAATATTAAAGTGATAAGGAAGGGTCTCTGGTAAAGTAGCGCCGTTTTCAGTAGGGAAGTTCCAAGAACAAGTAGTTGCAGCAGAAGTAATGGTAATACCACGCTCTTGCTCTTGCTCCATCCAGTCCATAGTAGCTGCACCATCATGCACCTCACCAATTTTGTGACTCACCCCTGTGTAAAATAAGATACGCTCAGTGGTGGTGGTCTTTCCAGCGTCAATATGCGCTGCAATTCCAATATTTCTAGTATATTTTAAATCTCTTGCCATGGTTGATTAGAATCTAAAGTGAGAGAATGCTTTATTGGCTTCTGCCATCTTGTGCGTATCTACACGTTTTTTAACGGCAGCACCTTCTTCTTTGGCAGCTGCTAAAATCTCAGACGCCAAACGCTGGGCCATTGATTTTTCGTTTCTTTTACGCGCATAGCTAATCATCCATTTAATCGCAGTAGATATCTTGCGATCTGGACGGATTTGCATAGGAATTTGGAAAGTAGCTCCCCCTACTCTTCTAGACCTTACCTCTACGTGAGGCATGATATTAGAAAGGGCATCTTTCCATACTTCTAATGCAGATTTCTCTTCATCAGTCTTTTTTTCTTCTACAATCGCAATAGCGTCGTAAAATACTTTAAAGGCAATAGATTTCTTACCATCCCACATCATCATATTGACGAAACGGGTTACCAACTGATCGTTAAATTTTGGATCCGGTAATAAAGGTCTTTTTTTGGCCTGTTTTTTTCTCATGATTTCTCTTTAAACTGTCTTACGCTTTCTTAGGTCTTTTTGCTCCGTATTTAGATCTACGTTGTGTTCTTCCTGCAACACCAGCGGTGTCTAAGGCTCCCCTTACAATGTGATACCTAACTCCTGGCAAATCTTTAACCCTTCCGCCCCTTACTAATACTATCGAGTGCTCTTGCAAATTGTGACCTTCTCCAGGGATGTAGGCATTCACTTCCTTACCGTTCGTTAACCTTACCCTTGCTACTTTACGCATTGCAGAGTTTGGTTTCTTAGGTGTAGTGGTGTAAACACGCGTACATACCCCTCTTCTTTGAGGACACGATTCCAAAGCAGCCGATTTACTCTTCTTAGTAATTGTGGCTCTTCCTGTTCGTACTAATTGTGAAATTGTTGGCATATATAATGTATATAAATAACTATTACCCCTTTTTAAGGGCTGGCAAATGTAGGAATTAATTATTGATAATCAAATGGCGCTTTAAAAAAATTTGATATTTTTTTCTCAAAATCAACGATTTATCCCATTTAAAAATAGCTTGTGTTTTTCAATAGTATATATAATAAGGTATAAAATAGATTTCTGGCCTCCGGCCGATGCCCCGATGATTGTAAAATAAAAAAAGTGCTAATTAAATAAAATACAGTAATTTTATATTCCAATTAATTAACATGAAAACAACACAAATTTACTACTTAGCAATCCTACTTTTTATAAGTGCATTAAGCACCAACGCACAAAGTTTAAACGGACAAACTACAGGGCCGGCCCCTCAAGGTCTTGCATGGGGACAAACAGACCAAGCGGCTATTGATTTTTTCACCAATCTAACCAGCAGACCCAAAAAAGTACTCACCGCCAAAGACATAAACGGTAGCCCTTATTTTGAGGAGGAATTCAAATTAGCCAAAGTCTTTTATGGGGGAAAGTTTGAAGACGGAAAACAAATCTACATTAGACACAATGCCTATTCAGATGAACTAGAGATGGCCACTTCACCATACCAATATGCTTCTGAGCAAATTTTATTAAAAACAAAAGAAGTTTATTGCGAACTAGAGGGCGTAACATACAAACTACTCCCTTATATTAGCAAATCTTCTGGCCAACCAGAAATAGGGTATTTACAATCCATATTCGAAGGGGAAAAATACAGTGTTTATTTAAAACAAACAAAGGTATTCATGAAGCAACAGCCAGCTAGGACCTCTTTAGAAAGATCTTTCCCGCCGAGATTTGTAGACAGCCAGGTATTTTACTACTCTAAAGAAGGAGAAACACCAAAATACCTGAACACATCAAAAGGAAGTTTAAAAAAATTATTTAAAAACAAGGGTAAGGCCAAGGAATTGTTAAAAATGAAAGGGAGTGACCTGGAAGTTTTAAAAAATGTTTTCGCAGCATTGGAAAAAGAGTAAAAACGATATTTTTATTTAAAACAAAGCCTTGCTAAATAGCAGGGCTTTGTTTTTATTGTAAAAATTTAACATTTAAGGAATACTCATAAAATGAATATAAGTCAAAGAAAAAAACAATTTACCCTATAATTATTAATATCCTTATTAAAATGCTACTATTTAATGAAAATTAACAGCAAATAATTTGTTTAGTTAACATTAAATTAAGATTTTTACATTTGCTAATTCAAATTAACTAACAATGAAAACAAAACTAAATGGAATTTTAACACTAGCCTTAGTGTTTGCTGTGCAGCTTCTGTTCGCACAAGAAAAGACAATTTCAGGTACGGTTTCTGATGGGGATGGAATTCCTCTTCCAGGCGCCACCGTAATTGTTCAAGGTACAACAAATGGTGTTTCCACAGATTTTGATGGGAATTACACCATCTTTGCAAATGAAGGAGAAACCCTTTCTTTCAGCTTTATTGGCTACGTAGCCAAAACAGTTGTAGTAGGGGCTTCAAATACAATTAATGTAACCCTAGAAACTGATTCTCAGCAGCTAGATGAAGTAATTGTTACTTCCCTAGGTATAAAGCGTGAGAAAAAAGCCTTAGGTTATGCGGTATCTGAAGTAGACCAATCACAATTAGAGCAACGTGCAGATGGAGACATCGGTAGGGTACTTGCAGGTAAAGCTTCTGGGGTAAACATTACTAACCAGTCCGGTTTATCAGGATCAGGTACTTCTATTATGATTCGTGGTATGAACTCTTTCTCACAAGACAACCAGCCGTTGTTTATTGTAGATGGAATTCCTTTTTCTACGGAGACTAACAACCAAGGAGACTTCGTAGATGGAAACAATGGTTCTTCACGTTTCGTAGATATTGATCCAAACAATATTGAAAGCGTAAGTGTACTTAAAGGTTTAGCGGCTTCTACACTATACGGTACTCAAGGTAGAAATGGGGTTATCCTCATTACCACCAAAGCGGGTAAAGCTGGTGCTGGTGGACCAAGAAAAACGGAAATTACTGTAAACTCCTCTGTATTCGTTAACGAAATGGCTTCTATGCCAGAATATCAAAACGACTATGGTGGAGGTTTTGACCAAAACTTCGGATGGTTCTTCTCTAACTGGGGGCCGGCTTTCAGACAAGAGGGTGTAGATGGTTGGGGTAACCAATCCGCAATCAACGGTACTACTTCAGGAACCCCTGGTTTCTTAAGACATCCTTACACAACAGCTTCTGCAACTACAGGAATTCCTGCAGTATTAGATGCATTAGGAATTGCTCCTGATGCTTTACAAGAATGGAAGCCTTACAGATCAGTAGAAAACTTTTTTAACAAAGGACAAGTAACCAACCACAACTTAAACATTAGAGGTGCCAGTTCTGACGGAGCAGTGTCTTATAATGTAAACTATGGTAATTTAACTGATGAAGGGTTTACGCCTGGAAACAAATTATCTAGAAATACATTAAGTTTTGGTGGTAATGCAAAATTGAGTAATAAATTCTCCGTAAACGGTACCTTAAACTACACAGGAACAAAGTTTAGATCTCCGCCAGTTGCGGCAGGTTACGGTTCAAACGTTGCTGGAGATGGTGCTTCTATTTTTGCAAATATTTTTTACACTCCAAGATCTGTAGATTTAATGGGTCAGCCATTTCAAAATCCAGTAACAGGAGAGTCTATTTATTACAGACAGAACAACTCTATTCAAAACCCATTATGGACGGTAGCAAACGCCGCCACCATCCAAAAAGTTAACAGGGTATTTGGAGGTGCATCTCTAAATTATGAAATTAGTGACAACTTAAACGCTTCTTACCGTTATGGTATTGACGTATATAACGAGAACAACACTAACTACTCAAACAAAGGGGGTAAAACAGGGTCTGTTTCTAATCAAAATGGAGTATATGACACATGGAATAACGTAAAAACTATTTTTGACCACAACTTGGCCATTAATGGAGATTACAGACTAAATGATGACATGGGTCTAACCTTCACATTAGGAGCCACTTCAAGATCGGATACTTACGACAGAAACGGTGTTGCTTCAACTGGACAACAAGTATTTGGTGTATTAAGACACTTTAACTTTGAGTTACAAGATGAAATCCAATACTTTGAAAAAAGAAATATTATTGGTTTATACGGTCAGGCAGCCCTAGATTATAAGAGTATGGCCTACTTAACCGTAGCAGCTAGAAAAGACTGGGTATCTAACTTAGCAACAGAGAACAATTCTATTACCTACCCATCGGCTAGTGTATCTATTATTCCAACAACAATGTTTGATGGTTTAAAATCAGATATGGTTAATTACTTAAAAGTAAGAGCTGGTTATGGTACTTCTGCCAACTTCCCAAGTGCTTATCCAATTGCTTCTGTGTTGAGTTTAAACACACAGAGTTTCCAGGATCAAAGCGGTGGCATGGTTATATCCAATACTTCTGGGTCTCAATTAGGAAATCCAAACTTAAAGCCAGAATTGATTGGAGAATTAGAATTTGGAGTTGAAGGTAGATTCTTTAACAACAAATTATCTACAGATATCTCTATCTACAATAAGACTACAAAAGACCTTATTATATCTAGACCTTTGGATCCTTCTACAGGGTACACTTCTACTCAAACCAATATTGGTGAAATAGAGAATAAAGGTATTGAGATTGATTTAGGAATGGACTGGTTTAACAATCCAAACGGACTTAACTGGAATACTTTTGTAAACTGGACTACAAATGAAGCTGTTGTAGTAGATTTAGGACAGGATACTGATCAAATTGTATTTGGTGGTTTCTCAGACAGAGGTAACTTAGCCAGAGTAGGTGAAAACCTTGGAACTATCGTAGGATCTGCCATCTTAAGAGACGACAATGGAAACTTCATAGTAAACTCTCAGGGTAGTTATGAATTCGACAACGGTATTAATATCATTGGAGATGCAAATCCAGATTGGATGATGAACATTAGCAACACTATTTCTTATAAAAACTTATCGATGAGTTTCTTAGTAAACCACGTTCATGGGGGAGATATATTTACTTACACAGTAGCAACTTTACTTGGTAGGGGAGTATTAAAAGAAACTGCAGATAGAGCAAACTCATTTATCTTACCAGGTGTTCAAGCAGACGGAACACCTAATACTGTTCAGATAAACAACTCTACTTATTATTTCACTAATGTACTTTATGGACCAGATGAAATGTTAGTTTATGACGCTTCAGTTTGGAGATTAGCAGAGGTATCTTTAACTTACAAATTACCTAAGAGTTTATTAGATAAAACTCCTTTTGGAAGTGTAGACTTAACTGCTTCAGGTTTTAACTTGTGGTATGACGCTTACAACACACCAGATGGTGCAAATTTTGATCCAAACATTGCAGGTACAGGAGTAGGTAACGGTAGAGGTTTTGATTACCTTAATGGGCCAAGTGCTAAGAGATACGGATTAAGTCTTAAACTGACGTTCTAATAAATTAAAAAATTATATCATGAAAATAAACAAAATAATAGCCGTTATTATGATTGGTTTGGTTTCATTCACCTCGTGTGAAACTATGGAACTGGAACTGACAGATAACCCAAATGCACTGAGTCCAGCTCAGGCAGATGCTACATTCTTTATCAATAGTATTCAGGTAGATTTTGCTTTCTGGGTAAATACTATGGGTAGCAGAAGTGCCGCATTAACTCGAATCAACCAGTTATCTGGTAGAAACTATGCTCAAGTATATGCACCGGCAACATTTGACGGGGTATGGAGAAATGCCTACCAAGGGATGATGGAGGACATTCGTCTAATGAACATCTTAGCAGATGAAGCTGGTTTAACTACCCACAAAGGAATGGGACAAGTTTTAAAAGCGTATACCCTTATAACGCTTGTAGACCATTTCGGTAATATCCCTTACTCAGAAGCTTTATTGGGTGCAGATAATTTAGCTCCTAATGCAGATAGTGGAGAAAGTGTTTATGCTGCAGCCTTGTCAATGTTAGACGACGCAATTGTGAACTTAGGTGCTGGTGGTCCAACACCTAGTGTAGATTTCTTTTACAGCGGAGATACAGCTAAATGGATCAAAGCAGCAAATTCAATTAAAAAGAAAATTCACTACACCACTGGTAACGCAAGTGCATTTAATGCTGTGACCAATTATATTGAGACAGAAGCAGATGACTTTCAGTTCCAATGGGGTGCTAACGAAGTACAACCAGATACCAGACACCCTTCTTACAGATCTTCTTACACTGCTACTGGTGGGAATACATACATGTCTAACTGGTTAATGAATACAATGGCTGTAGGTCATGGTTCTACTAAAGATCCTAGAATGGCTTACTACTTCTACAGACAAGTATCAGCTACTCCAGGGTTTGGAGGTGCACCAGCCAATGAAGAGACTTTAGAATGTGGTTTACAAACGGCTCCTTTTCACTACTTAGCCAGTAATGAGACTTTCTGTGGACTAAGTGATGGATACTGGGGTAGAGACCATGGTAACAGTGACGGTATTCCACCAGATGGGTTCTTAAGAACACTTCACGGGGTATACCCTGCTGCAGGTGCATTTGATGATAGAAGCTTTAAAGGAAAAGTAAATGGAGATGGCCTTGGAGGTAAAGGTATTACTCCGGTTATGTTGTCTTCTTGGATGGACTTTATGAATGCTTATATGAATCCTTCAGAAATGAAAGCTTCTGTATTAGCAGGAGTTAAAAAGTCTATTGAAAAAGCAGATTCAGTTGGAGGTCCAGCTTTAGATGCTGCAACAGTGACGGATTATGTAGCACTTGTAGAAACAGATTACGATGCAGCTTCTGCTGCTGAAAAAGCTAACATCTGGGCACAACAGTATTGGATCTCTATGTGGGGTAACGGAATAGACGCTTACAACACTTATAGAAAAACAGGTTTACCAACGAACCTGCAACAAAACATTGAACCAGAGCCAGGTGTATTTCCTCAGTTAATGTACTACCCTGCAAACTATGCAAACACTAATGCAAACGTTACGCAGAGAGCAGACCTTTCTGAGCGTCCATTCTGGAATACAAATGGTCCTTCTAACCTTAAATAAAAAATATCATGAAAAATAGAATACTAAAATTAATGACACTCTCGATGGCTATTTTTATGGTAGCTTGTCAAGAGTCGGACAATGCGATTGATAAAGTTTTTGAGGGCACTACGAATGGAGCAATCATTAGAACTGTATCGCTAAATAGTGGAGAGTTCAACAGTTATGACCTGAACTCTGCGTTTGACGTAGACATTGAGGTGCAAGATGTTGAAAACGGTGGTCTTATGGAGAAAGTAAATGTATATTTACAATTCAAAGGAAGTGAAGTATTGGTGTCTACACTAACCGCTTCTAACTTCACCACTGGGCCTTTCGGATTACCAAGAGCAAATGTGAGAATTACTTTATCTGAAGCAGTTGCTGCTTTAGGATTGAGTTCAAGCCAATATACTGGTGGAGACGCTTTGCCTGTTAGACTGGAATTGGTATTAACCGATGGTAGGGTATTTACGGATAAAGACGGATCTGGATCCCTACAAGGATCTTATTTCTCTTCACCTTACAAATACAACACCGTAATTAAATGTATTCCTACTAGTGCTGTTCCTGGAATCTATACCATTGACATGGTAGATTCTTATGGTGATGGTTGGAATGGTGCTTCTGTAGACGTTACTATAGACGGAACTACCACATCTTATACTATTGATGATGGTTCTACTGCTTCTCATACCTTTACCATTCCAGCTGGGGCATCTACCATGTCTTTTGCCTATACAAATGGTGCTTGGGATAGTGAAGCATCTTATGTAATTACTTACACTAAATTAGATGGAACTTCTGAACAAACAGCCTTAACTGATGGACCTTCTTCTGCAGGAGGAACCAAGGTATTGAGTGTTTGTCAATAACATTTAATTATAACCATTAAAAAGGCCCGCAAAAGCGGGCCTTTTTTTATGATAAAATTTTAATACAATACTATAAGATAATGGTATATCAATTATTGTGAATCTACTGAATATTTAAACGCAATAACCTAGAGTCATTCTTCAGATAGTAATAGGGTCTCCAAAAACTTTTTCCTAAACCGTCATACTTCCAAACAACTTCTCCTTGCGCAGAAACTTCCCAATACCCATAATCACCCTCACAAATTAAAGTATTGCCATTAGGAAGCCTCTGAAGACCTGAAATTTTATCGAAATACATGTCTACATTCGTAAAAGACCATTTAATCTCAGGGGCAATATAATTTTGCATACTATTCGTAGAGAATGAGGGTAACACCAATTCATAGGCAATAGACTGTTCTAAGTTGCTACCATTATTATAAATTAGAAAATTACCATTACCAGGATAATTGTCAGGTACTATAGAAGGGTGGTGGTTATTAAATAGAAACTGTTCCGCATTGGTGTTTTCAAATACTGTAGGGTTTCCAAACCGGTACACTAAGTCTCCTCCCCTATTAAATTGGCCTCCTTGATTACTGGTAGCCTCTGCTGTTGTGGTGCTGTGATCAATCACCCAAACCTCAGAATAAAAATTAACGCTCATATAAATTAGATCAGTTGCTGGATCATAGAAAATACCATTGGCATGCATCCAATCCCCGTTCTCTAAATTACTGTGATTAAGATCAATTTTATTGGGGAAGTCAGAGAGCTGGCCGTATAAATCGTTGTCAGCTGCTGTATTTTGAACCATATGATCCCAACTCCTCCACTGCCAAACAATTTCGTTGGTCTGAGGGTTCACCTCAATTAATTTCTCCAAGAAAACATCATGACCTGGGAATTGACCAACGGTCTCTAGTTGTGATTCCGTGATTCTCTCCCAAACCATAATCATCACATTGCCATTGGGCAATTGGGTTGCGTCATGGTGGGCAATTTGATTTTCGGTATTCACTTCATAACGCCACAATTCCTTTCCTGTATAATCCATGAGAGAAACAACACCACCAAAACCGCCAAAAGTAATGATAGGGTCTGAAGATTTAAAACAAGCCAATAAATCGCCAGAAGGGGTTATTTCAATATCATTTCCAAAACGTTCTTCAAAAGCCCACTCCTTAAGCTTTTCACCCTCGTGATTCACCAAATAAGCATTTTTTTGTCCGTTTTCCATCATAAAAATATAACCGCTTTGATCTATCCCCTGTTCATTGTACACCACCACATTTTCTTCTGCAAAAGATTCCAATGGTAAAAAAACAGCTGTAGCTGAAATATTACTCTCTAATGCCAGTAATTTAGAGGGCTGCTCGCCAGTTAAACCACCCTCCCAATGGGAAAATTTATAGTTAGGTGCTGCTACTGCAGTAATTGTGATAGTTTGTCCTGCTTTATATGGAGGGCTATCGCTAAATAAAATAGTGCCTCCAATATCAGGACTAACAGCGGTTGTCACATTTAACGAGACCAAATCAACATCTTCATTTTTGGCACACGAAAACATTAAGAATATCAGTACATAAACTATTGGATTCCTCATAAGTGAATTGATTAAAAAACAAAGATAATCAGTAATGACCTAAAAAGATAGAAAGATTGAAAATCATAAAAAATACCCATATTCAAAAACCCCCTGCCAAAAGCAGGGGGTTTTTTGTTTACTTTTGCATCATGGAGAAACAAACGTATATATACGGCATTAGAGCTGTTATTGAGGCCATTGAAGCCAAAGAGACCTTAGATAAGATATTTATCCAAAAAGGACTACAAGGAGACTTGATTAAGGCCCTAGAAAACCTGATTAGAAAGCAGGGTTTAAACACTTCTTATGTGCCCGTAGAAAAGCTAGACCGATTGGCCAAGCAACACAACAACCACCAAGGAGTTGTAGCGAGTATTTCTCCCATAGAATTTCATGAACTCGATCCTTTTGTAGAAAGTGTTTTAGAAACAAAAGAAGCCCCTCTTTTCTTACTCTTAGATCAATTATCAGATGTGAGAAATTTTGGCGCCATAATCAGAACTGCCTCTTGTACGGGAGTAGACGCCATAATCATTCAAAAAAAAGGGGCTGCTCCAGTGACTGCAGACACTATTAAAACCTCAGCAGGCGCAGCCTTTCAAGTCCCTATTATTAAAGTAGATCACTTAAAAGACGCCGTTTTTCACTTACAAGCCTGTGGTATTCAAGTAGTCGCAGCTACAGAAAAAGCGAAAAACGACTTATATGAAGTTTCATTTACAGGACCCACCGCCATTGTTATGGGTTCTGAAGACATAGGAATTACACCCTCCATTTTAAAAGTGGCCAACGCCCAAGCAAAGTTACCCATGCAGGGACCTATTAGCTCATTAAATGTATCTGTTGCCTGTGGTGTGTTTTTATACGAAGCGGTGAGACAAAGAAAATAATATGAATGAACCATTAGCAGAAAGAGTCCGTCCAAAGTCCTTAGAGGGCTATATGAGTCAAACTCATTTGGTGGGGCCTGCTGGTGTATTGACCAAACAAATAAAGGCAGGTATTATCCCTTCGATTATTTTATGGGGACCTCCAGGAACTGGAAAAACTACCTTAGCCAATATTATTGCCGCCCAAACACAACGTCCATTTTACGCACTAAGTGCTATAAATTCAGGGGTGAAAGAAGTGAGGGAAGTCATTGAAAAAGCCAAACAATCTGGTGGATTATTTACCACCAAAAACCCACTCTTATTTATAGATGAGATCCATAGATTTAGTAAGTCTCAACAAGACTCTCTTCTAGCAGCAGTAGAAAAAGGATGGGTTACCTTAATAGGGGCTACCACTGAAAATCCAAGTTTTGAAGTTAATGCTGCCCTACTCTCTCGTTGCCAGGTTTACGCTCTAAAAGCATTTGAAAAATCCGATCTGGAGGCACTCTTGCAAAACGCCATGAAGGTAGACCCATGGCTTATAGAAAAGGACATTACCCTTAAAGAGACTAAAGCATTATTTAGGGCTAGTGGGGGTGACGCCAGAAAATTGCTCAATATTTTTGAGTTTCTAATCACGCAGAGTCCAGATCATAAAGTAGTCATTACAGATGAGTTTGTAACCAGTAACACCCAAAATAACACTGCTTTTTACGACAAGTCTGGAGAACAACATTACGACATTGTTTCTGCATTCATAAAATCCATCAGAGGATCTGATCCCAATGCAGCTGTATACTGGCTAGCTAGAATGCTTGTTGGAGGAGAAGATGTGAAATTCATTGCAAGAAGAATGGTTATATTGGCTTCTGAAGATATTGGAAATGCCAATCCAACTGCCCTTGTACTAGCAAATACTTGTTTTCAGTCGGTGCATACCATTGGGCACCCAGAAGCGAGAATTATCTTGAGTCAGTGCGCTGTGTATTTAGCGACTTCCCCAAAGAGCAATAGCAGTTATTTAGCCATAGACCAAGCGATTGCTGCTGTTAAAGAAACCGGAGATTTACAAGTACCCCTGGCATTGAGAAATGCACCTACCAAACTCATGAAAGAATTGGGCTATGGGGACAATTACCAATACTCCCATAACGGACCAAACGCATTTATAGCTCAAGAGTTTCTCCCAGAAGCCATTTCAGGAACCGTATTTTACCAACCCGGAGACAACCCTAGAGAGAAAGGGAGTCGGGATTTTCTTAAAAACCGATGGAAAGATAGATACGGGTACTAAATAAATTCCTTGTCTATTATAGAAACTTCTTTAATTCCGCTAAACTTTGCACCATGTCACAATGCTCATGTACAGATTCTCCGTGAGCGTTAAAATGAATGACCTCAAAGCCAACTTCTTTAGCACCAAGAATATCTGCTTCTAAACTATCTCCAATCATTAAAGATGTAGCTGCCGTAACATTTGCTTTTTCAAGTGCCAATTCAAAAATTTGAGGGTGCGGCTTCTTTACTCCTGCCAGCTCTGAGTCCATAACAACGTCAAAATAATGATCAATAGAGGCATTTTTCATTTTCTTGCCTTGTACTTCCGAAAACCCATTAGTAATGATGTGCAAATTGTAATGTGGTTTCAGGTACTCTAATATTTCTATAGTTCCAGGAAACAAATGATTGTAAGTGGTTAGCACAGCCATATACTGGTCTGCCAACTCGTGAATGAGAGCGTCTGTTGCAGGGTATTCAAGCGTGTCAAAGGTAAACTTCAAACGTTCGTAACGCAAGGTTTCTTTGGAAACGGTGCCGTTCCTGTACATACGCCAATACTGAAGGTTAATAGGGATATAGGCTTTTAAAAATGTATCTAATGGAATGTCTACGCCATATTCAATGAGTAAACGTTCAAAAGTAAGGGCTGAATTTTTTTCAAAATCCCAAAGGGTATGGTCTAAATCAAAAAATATATCTGAAATCTTTCCTTTAAGCATTATTTTTTTTTGCTAAAGGTACTATTTAATTTTGCTTTGCCTAGTCCAAAAAAACTACCCCCTGAATGGTTTACACTACTTTAGATAAATCTCTTTTGTAGGCAATCCATTCTCAGAATAAGAAAACTATTTACTAAACTGAGCCAAGTGTTTTTGGAAAGTCTCTTTCCATATAAGGGCTTTTTCTCCTCCCAATAATTCATTAGAAAAAACTACGTTAAAGTGAGCCCCCACCTCTTTTGTTGCCTGATACAAGGGAGTCATAATTTTTAAGGCATCTAAAGTACTTTTCTCCTTTAATAAGGCGTAATCATGCACAGCAAAGGGGTGTACTTTAATGGGCAATTGAACCTCAAGGTAAATGTCATAAAAGAAAAATGGACTGGCAGTGCCGGCTCTAAATCCAAGCTCATGGGTATAACCCATAGAATAGTCGTTATGAATTTCAGCGTCTACCAAGTCCCTGTAAGAAACCGGTATGTCTACCCTATTATATCGCATTCTAGAAGCCTTTATAGGTCTGTTGACCACATGGGCCAAATGCTTCTGTTCTTCCATTAAAATTTTAGGCACCCCAAAAGATGCGTAAGAGGCAGCCAAAGCAACTTCAAAGTGGTCTGCAACAGATTTTATAAGGGCTTTAAAGGCGTTGTTATAAGGAGATACATTTTTGTCATAAGTCCCATATTCTGCAAATTGAAAAAAGAAAATGGCCTTGGCTTTATATTGTCTTAAAAGAATCCCTATAAAGTCAAAATTATCATAGGGGTCTTTTTTAAAGCGCAGCCACACCCCTATCCTAGTGAGAAGCCTAGTAAATTTTAGGCCCGACAAATCCACAAAAAAACCAGAGATTCCTCTGATAAGGCCACGGTATGCAAATGCGTGAGAGCTAGTCACATCTATTAATGGGGTAAAGCAATACGTTCTTTTAGACCTTATAAGATCAGGGAATTTTTCTTGAAGGGCATTAAAAAAAAGCCCTGCCCATTGGTCCACCACTGGGAGGGTTAAAAAATCGTTCACATAACCCACACTTTCTTTTGGGGGAAAGCGCCCATGAATGTCCTTTACATGAGGCAAATACTCCTCGTAACGAGATAGCATATAGAAACTGGCGGCAAAAATATCAAAAGGGATACTACTCTTGTCCCCCACAGGAAAAAAACAGGGTACCCCATTCCAATCACTCACTTTAATAGAATGATCATTGATCCCTTGCTCAAAGAGAAGCGAATGAGATCTAATAAAAAACTCATTCTGTAAGGCTTGTTTGGTGTAGGTTAATTTTGGTCCCTCATGTTTTATGAAGTCCGATACTTCAGTGGTAAAAGCAACTTCTATCCCTAACAATCGCTTACAAATATGGTTGGCAATATAAGTAAATCTCGGGGTGATTTTATAGGTGTATATCAGGAGCATCTAAAAGAGAATATGATTCAAAAAATACATAACCAAAGGAGCGGTCAATCTAAGTTTAAAATTAAACAATTATAGCAATTGCTGGTCTGCAAAACTAAAGTATTCATTTTTACCTACAATAATATGGTCTAATAACACCATATCTAACAACTTAGCTGCGTCTTTTAATTTAAGTGTTAAAGTCTTGTCAGCTCCAGAAGGTGTCAGATTTCCAGTGGGATGATTGTGGGCCACTATCATAGCTGTAGCGCCCCATTTTAAGGCTTGTTGCAACACTAACCTGATGTCTACAACCGTAGCCGTAAACCCTCCCTTGCCCAATAATGACCGTTCTAAAACTACATGGGCATTGTCCAAATACAGCACCCAAAATTCCTCATGAGCCAATCCAATGAGTACTGGTTTTAATACTGAAAAGGCCGCTGCACTAGAAGAAAGCGACAAAGGTTTCGAAGGGATAAGAGGTAACAATCGGTACCCCAAATCCAAAGAAGCCTTAATTTTCACAGCTTTCACCTTCCCCACCCCTTTAAAATCCATTAAATTTTCTACCGATAATTCAAAGAGTTTTTGAAGGTCATTGCCAGAGCGAATTAAAAGGCTTTTGGCCAATGAAAGGGCAGATTGCCCCACAGATCCATTACCAATAACAATGGCTAATAGTTCTGCATCTGTCAATTTTTGTCCTCCCAAACGGAGGTACTTTTCTCTGGGCTGGTCTTCAACAGACCAAGACTTCATACCCGAATTTTTAGGATAGACCATGAATAAAGATAGCCTGTATGGTTCAAAAAGGAGCGCCCACCAGATAAACTACACATATAATAGATTATCGGTCAAAAAGCCTTACTTAAAAAAAATCTTAGGAGACCCTTTGGGCTAAAGCTTTAAAATCTGTTCCCCCATAATTTCCTGAACTCATAAACAAAAGCACCGTTTCTTCTAGCGGTAAATCCCTCAAGAAAACTGCCAATCCGTCTGTTGTAGTTTCTATTTGAAGTGTATTAGCGTTAAAAGCTTCTTTAATTACCTCAGCAGAGATAGGGTCCCGATCTTTTATGGCTAGCACGGCTGGCTCGTAGAAAACCATACCGACATCGGCCTTGGCCAAAGCATTTTTATACTCCTTGAGAAAAGAAGCATCTAAGCTGCTATAAGTATGTAATTCAAGTACCACAACCAACTTTCTATCTGGATACTGCTCCTTAACCGCTGCAGTAGTGGCCTTTACCTTACTGGGGGCATGAGCAAAATCTTTATAAATAGCCGTTTTGTTGTTTTTAGCAATTAATTCTAATCGTTTAGAAGCCCCTTTAAAACTGCTAATAGCCTCATAGAAATCTAGGGCGTCTATCCCCATATGCTGGCACACCCACTTAGCTCCTGCCAGATTATTAAGGTTGTGCTTTCCAAAAATCTCTAATGGTAAAGGACCTTCTTCCGTCTCTAGGTAAGTCAGGCCGTTGTCTATAGTTGCTTCTGGTGTGGTGTAAGCAATTTTACGAATGGTGTTGGTGGCTTTTTCGACCATTTCGTGAAGCAGCGCGTCTTCTTGATTATAACTCAAACTACCTCCCGCTACAATACTGTCAATAAAGGATTCGAAGGGCGCGCAATAGGATTCAAAAGTGGGAAACACATTAATATGGTCCCAGGCAATACCACTCAAGAGCGCAATATGCGGCTTGTAATGTAAAAACTTAGATTGAGGGTCTATAGGAGAGGAGAGGTATTCGTCCCCTTCTAATAACATAAAATCGTTCTCTTCAGTGAGGTGAACCATCTTGTCAAAGCCCTCTAATTGGGCCCCCACCATAAAGTCTATGTCTTTTTCGTGGTAGTGCATAACATGAAGAATCATAGAAGTAATGGTTGTTTTTCCATGACTCCCCCCTATGACTACGCGTGTTTTATGCTTTGAATGCTCGTATAAAAATTCAGGGTAAGAAGACACTTTTAAACCCAATTCTTGGGCTTTGGCAAGCTCAGGATTTCCTGGTTTCGCATGCATCCCTAAAATAATTACGTCTATGCCCGAGTGAATATTTTCAGGCTGCCAACCCATTTTTAAGGGAAGTAAGCCAACGGCTTCTAAACGGCTTTTAGAGGGCTCAAAAATGACGTCGTCACTACCACTAATTTCGTGACCCGCTTCGTGTAATGCCAGTGCTAAATTATGCATGGCACTTCCTCCAATGGCTATAAAATGTATTCTCATAGTATTATTTTCCAGAACCCATAGATTCCTTTTGATCGTGTATCATTTCCCAAAGGGTGTCTTTGAGCGGCATAATGCCTTTTTGTGCCACTGCAGAGAAGAACAAAAATGGGGTGTTTCCCAATACAGGTTTTAGTAAGCCTGAAATTTCCGCTTCTAATTCCTCATCCAACATATCACTCTTAGAAATTGCGACCAGACGGTCTTTATCTAACAATTCAGGGTTGTATCTTCTCAGCTCGTCTAATAATACGCCGTACTCTTTTACAATATCTTCACTGTCTGCAGGGATTAAAAATAAAAGGGTCGCATTGCGCTCTATATGCCTTAAAAAGTAATGCCCCAGACCTTTGCCTTCCGCTGCTCCTTCAATAATTCCAGGAATATCTGCCATGACAAAACTCTTAAAATCTCTATACTCCACAATTCCTAAATTGGGTTTTAGAGTGGTAAATGCATAGGAGGCTATTTTTGGCTTGGCAGAAGTAATCACAGAAAGCAGGGTAGATTTCCCTGCATTGGGAAAACCAACCAATCCAACGTCTGCCAATACTTTTAATTCAAGGGTAAAAGACCCTTCTTTTCCTGGGATTCCAGGTTGTGCGTATCTGGGTGTTTGATTGGTAGAAGACCTAAAGTGCCAGTTCCCTAGCCCCCCTTTTCCTCCTTCTAGAAGCACAATTTCTTGGTCGTGCTCAGTTACTTCATACAAGGGTTCCTGGGTTTCTCCATCTTTAACAACAGTTCCCAAAGGCACTTCTAAATAGACGTCATTTCCATCCGTACCAAAACTCCTGTTTTTGCTACCATGTCCTCCATGCTCTGCACTAAAGTGCTTTTTAAACTTATAATGAACCAGTGTCCAAAGGTGCTTATTGCCCTTTAAAATAATGTGTCCCCCTCTTCCTCCATCGCCACCGTCTGGTCCTCCTTTGGTGATGAATTTCTCCCTGTGTAAATGTATAGATCCCTTTCCTCCATTTCCTGAGGTTAAAAAAACCTTTACATAATCTACGAAATTTCCTTCTGTCATGGGGTAATGATTAAATAATTTTTGGGGTAATTTGGCCTATTCTAGGCCGATGCTTTAAACAGTGTTTATCTATTACAAACCACTAATAATAGCAGCAATTCTCTTTGTTATTTCTGAAATTTCTCCAATGCCGTTCACAGCATAAAACTTATTTTGGGCCTTGTAAAAAGCTTCTAAAGGCGCTGTTTTAAGGTTGTATTCCTGAAATCTATTTCTAATTTTTGTTTCGTCCTGATCGTCCGGTCTTCCACTTTCTTTACCTCGTTCTAACAGTCTAGCGGTTAAAACGTCCTCGTCTGCTTCCAAGGCTATAGTAGCTGAAATTTCCATTGACTTAGACTTTAAAAAAGCATCCAAGGCTTCTGCTTGGGCGGTTGTTCTTGGAAATCCATCAAAGATAAATCCTGCAGCTGCTTGGTTTTCATTCACCTCTGCCTCCAACATTTGTATGGTCACAGAATCTGGAACCAAATCTCCTTTATCCATATAAGACTTGGCCAATTGACCTAAAGAAGTATTTTGAGAAATGTTAGCTCTAAAAACATCTCCAGTGGAAATATGCTTTAATTGGTAGGTTTCTTTTAAAAAGGCCGCTTGGGTTCCTTTTCCTGCGCCTGGTTTCCCAAACAAGACAAGGTTGGTTTTCATGGGGTTTTCTTTAGTTAATTAAAGGCACAAAGATAGTGTTTTGATTTCGCTTTTTTAAAGGGACAGACCGGCTTTATAATAATTATCTCGTATTTTTGTAGCACAAGCACTAAATAACCCTAAGGGCCTTATTAATGAGTACAAACTATTTTTCTTCTAATTTCACTCTCGGTATTCTCGGTGGCGGACAACTCGGCAAAATGCTTTTGCAGGAAACCAGAAAATGGGACATTCAAACAAAAGTATTAGATCCCGCTAAAGACGCTCCGTCTAGATTGGCTTGCAACCATTTTGAGCAAGGAGATTTAATGGATTATGAGACTGTTTTTAATTTTGGAAAAACGGTAGATCTACTCACCATAGAAATTGAAAATGTAAATATAGACGCCCTAGAAGCACTTGAAAAAGAAGGAATTACTGTATATCCCTCCTCTGATAGTCTAAGAAGTATTGCCAACAAGGGCACCCAAAAACTGTTTTACACAGACCATCAGATTCCAACGGCACCTTTCAATAGATTTGCCTACAGCTCAGAAATTGAGGACAGTGTTGCTCATGGGGGACTGTCTTTCCCTTTTGTATGGAAGTCTGCGCAATTTGGTTATGATGGTCAGGGCGTAAAAGTCGTTAGACAAGCAGCAGATCTAAAAGAACTCCCCAACGTTGCTTGCATAACAGAAAACCTCATTGATTTCGAGAAAGAATTGGCGGTAATTGTCTGTAGAAACCCTAGTGGAGAAAGTGTGCACTATCCAGTTGTTGAGATGGAATTTCACCCTGAGGCCAATCAGGTAGAATACGTTTTGTGTCCTGCAAGAATCACAGATCACTTGGCCCAAAAGGCCATAGAGGTGGCCTTAAAAACTTCTGAAGCTTATGGCCATGTTGGGCTCCTAGCGGTGGAAATGTTTTTAACAAAAGAAGGCGATATTTTGGTAAACGAAGTTGCTCCAAGACCGCACAATTCAGGGCACTACTCTATTGAAGGGAGTTACACAAACCAATACGAACAACACCTCAGGGCCATACTAGACCTTCCTTTAGGAAACACCGCTAGTAAGGTAGCTGCCGTAATGGTCAATCTCGTAGGCGCAGAGGGCCACACTGGCGCTGTGGTGTATGAAAATATGAAACACATTTTAAGCCTTGAAGGAGTAACACCGCATATTTACGGAAAAAAAGAAACCCGGCCTTTCAGAAAAATGGGGCATGTAACCATAGTGCACCCAAATATGCAAACCGCAAGGGAGATGGCAGAAACCGTTAAAAAAAGTATTGCCGTAATTAGTGAGAAATAATTTGTGTGCAAGGAATAATCATCCAATATTTAAAATAATAAAGGGTATTCACCTCAGCCACAACAGTTTAAAAATAGTCTTAAATAAAAATACATGAAAAAAGTAGCCGTAGTTATGGGAAGTACCAGCGACCTTCCTGTTATGCAAGAAGCCATAGACTTTTTAAAATCTTTCAATATAGCCGTGATGGTAGACATAGTTTCTGCCCACAGGACCCCTGAAAAACTATTTAGTTTTAGTAAAAACGCACACCTAGAGGGTATTGGCGTAATTATAGCGGGTGCGGGTGGTGCAGCACATTTACCAGGAATGGTAGCTTCTTTATCTCCATTACCAGTAATTGGTGTGCCTATTAAAAGCAGCAATTCTATAGACGGTTGGGATTCTGTACTGTCTATATTACAAATGCCGGGCGGGGTGCCTGTTGGCACCGTGGCACTGAATGGTGCCAAGAATGCGGGCATTCTCGCCGCCCAAATACTCGGGAGCAGTGAGCCTAAAATTCTGGACCAAATGATTGCTTATAAGGAAGCCCTTAAAGAAAAAGTGATCGAAGGCGCTAAATCAGTTCAGTCGTAAAAAGTAGCAAAAGCGCTAAAAAAGTTCAGCCACAAAAAATAGCAAAGGCGCTAAACCAATTCAGCCACAAAAAGTAGCAAAGGCGCTAAAAAAGTTCAGTCGTAAAGAGCAAGCTACTCCTGCTTAAAACTGAATATTCACAAAAAAACACCTGTCAGTCCATGTCTAAAAATCCTTTATTAGTCCCATTTGAAACGCCTCCATTTCATTTGATCAAAAACGAGCATTACAAACCAGCTTTTGAGACCGCTATAAGCCTCGCCAAAGAAGAGATTAGTGCTGTAAAGAAGCAATCAGATACTCCTACTTTTGAAAATACTGTAGCAGCCCTAGATTATGCAGGACAGACATTGGGACATATTTCAAGCATATTTTTTAACCTAAATTCAGCAGAAACCTCACCCGAAATGCAACAAATTGCACAAGAAGTGTCTCCACTTCTCACTGCTTTTAGCAATGACCTGAGTTTAGATCCTGAATTATTCAAAAGGGTAAAAGCCGTTTACGAACAGAAAGACAGCCTATCCCTAGACACGGAATCTCAAAGATTATTAGACAAATCTTATAAATCTTTTGTGAGGAATGGTGCGCTTCTCAATGAAGCAGAACAACAAATACTCAGAGAAATAGACAAAAACCTCTCTAGACTTCAATTGGAATTTGGAGAACACGTCTTGGCAGACACCCAAATATTCTCCCTTCACATAACAGATGAATTAGCATTAGATGGGCTACCAGACAGTGTCAAAACTGCAGCAGAAGACTTGGCAAAAAGCAAAGAAAAAGAAGGCTGGCTGTTTACTTTAGATTACCCAAGTTATGTGCCTTTTATGAAATTCTCCACCCAACGCAGCTTACGTGAAAAAATGTATAAAGCATTTACTAGTAAGGGATTTCAAAAGAACGAAAACAACAATGAAGCCATTGTGTTAGATATTGTTAGACTCAGACACCAAAGGGCGCAATTACTAGGCTATGAAAACCACGCACAATATGTCTTAGAAGAAAGAATGGCCAAAAGCCCAGCTACAGTGTTTGATTTTTCACAAAACATCTTGGACAAAGCCTTACCTGCCGCTAAAGCAGAATTGGAGACCTTAAAAGCTTATGGAAAAGAGCAGCTTGGCTTAGAGCGTCTAGAAAAATGGGATGGCTCCTTTGTGGGAGAAAAACTCAGGCAAGCGACTTTTAATTTTGAAGAAGAAGTACTCAAGCCCTACTTACCACTACAAGCTTGTGTGAAGGGCATGTTTGAAATTGCCCACAAACTGTACGGTTTAAACTTCAGCGAAGTCAATGATATACCGGTGTACCACAAAGAAGTGTCTACTTACAAGGTTTATGACAATAAAGGTGCTTTTGTGTCCTATTTTTATACAGACTTTCACCCAAGACCCGGAAAAAGAGGGGGCGCATGGATGACCTCCTTTAGATCCCAGTACAAAAAAGACGGCCAAGACTACAGACCACAAATAGCCATAGTGTGTAATTTTAGTTCGCCTACCTCCAAAACACCTGCATTACTCACTTTTCAAGAACTCACTACCCTGTTCCACGAGTTTGGCCACGCCTTACACGGCATGCTGGCCAACACCACTTATCCAAGTCTATCAGGTACCTCTGTGTCTTGGGATTTCGTAGAGCTACCCAGCCAAATTATGGAAAATTGGTGCTATGAAAAAGAAGCCTTATCGTTATTCGCCAAACACTATAAGGATCAATCATTAATCCCTATGGAATTGGTTCAAAAAATAAAAGACCAAGCGACTTTCCTAGAAGGAATGGCTACCTTGAGACAACTCAGTTTTGGTCTCTTAGATATGGCTTGGCACAGTAGTAGTCCAGATGAAATAAAAGATGTTGTAGCTTTTGAAAATGAAGCATTTAAAGGAACCGACCTTTACCCTTCCGTAGCAGAAAGCTGTATGAGTACCGCTTTTTCTCATATCTTTCAAGGAGGCTATGCCGCAGGGTACTACAGCTATAAATGGGCAGAAGTGCTAGATGCAGACGCCTTTGAAAAATTTAAAGAAGCAGGTATTTTTAATTCTAAAGTAGCGGCAGACTTTAAAGAATTCATTCTTTCAAAAGGAGGCTCAGAAGACCCTATGGTATTGTACAAAAAATTTAGGGGCAGCGAACCAAAACCGGAAGCATTACTCAAAAGAGCGGGTTTATTGAATGAAGCAAAGTGCTAGGGTATTTTTGAAGTAAATATCAAGCCTCTTGTATGAAGCTTAAAAGTTATGTTTTTTAAACCACCAAAGCTACTGCATCTCTTCATAGGCTTTGTAGCCGCCTGTAAGATTCACAACCCTTTTAAAGCCTAAACTGTCTAGCCTATAAGCTGCCTTTTCAGAACGCTTACCACTACGACAGTACACATAAATCTTCTTGCGTTTGCTTATGCTGTCAAAAGCCCTATTAAAGTCAGCAGACAACCAATCTATATTCACCGCATTAGGCAGGTGACCTTCCTTAAATTCTTCAGGAGTCCGAACATCTATTAAAAGACTTCTGCTGTTAATTTTGGCCGCCGACGGAGACATCTCCCTGTCGCTATGTTGTGCAACAACAAAAAAACTACTTAAAAATAACAGGCTAAAAAGGACTTTTTTCATAAATATGAGATTTTTTAAATAGAGGAGTTTTAAATGAGTCAGCTTTTACCAAAACATTTATTGCTTCCTAAAATTACAAAAAGGATTCAAAAACCCACCAAAGCAAAGCGAACAATATTGGAATACCCTCTACCCAAAAATTAGTAAAATAGCTACTTGAATGCTTGCCAGAAGAGAAAATCCCTGAAATCAGCAGCAGCGTAATCATTAGAGAAAGCCCCACCATTTGCAAAGGCCATGTCAATATAGCACCAGCAAATAAATGGCCTCCTAAAAAAAGGAGGGACCACAAAAGTCCAATATTTTTAGTCTTTTTAACCCCAAAGCGCTGTGGGAGTGTGGCCAATTGAGGGGTATCTTTTAAATAATCCCTCAGTTCAAAAGGAACCATTAAAGCCAGCACCAAGAAAAAATGAGACAGAAACAAGGTCAAAACACCTATAAATCCAAAAGGGTTGGATGGGCTTGAAATCTGCAAAACCATTTTAACCCCTACTGTAGCAAGCGGCAATACCACAGTCGCAAGTGCCCAAACAAAAGCAACAATATAAATTTTCATGCCCTTTACAGCCCTAAGGTTTTTTTGGGCTGGCAATACAGGTAGCCCATAAAGGGCGGTAAAAGCAACTAACATCAGTAATACCAAATAGGCCAATGCGTTTAAGTATAGCATCCCGTATAAGCCAAGCGCTCCACAGAAAAAACTCAATATTTGCATGGGTATAAATGACTTATGAGTCACTTTCAAATAGAAGGGACCACCCAAGCCATATTTGATAAAATTATAGCCCATCACAGTTCCAGAAAACAACACAACCCCCAAAGCATTGGACCATAAAATGTTTAAGCCTTTAGCACCCACATAACTGAGGGACACCACGGCAAAAGCTACGTGGATACTGGCCTTTAAATAAAAATCAAAAAATCTTCTCATTCCACGCATTCCACAAAAGTAAACAAACTGTTTATAAGCCTTTAAATTGGTTAAAAAGTTTAGCGAAGACTTGTATAAAAGGCGTTATAATTCTTCTTTTTATTAGTAATTTTGTGCATCTTTTTTACAGATCTAATATAACGATTTCGCTTATGAAAACAGATGTTTTTGCATTACGTCACATTGGTATACAAGGGGAAGAACAATCCCAAATGTTAAAAACAGTTGGGGTAGAAAGCCTAGACCAACTAATTTTGGAAACCATCCCTGCAGACATTCGTCTAAAAAAGGCATTGGATTTAGCCCCTGCCATGAGCGAACACGACTACTTGTCTCATATTGAGGCTTTGTCTCAAAAAAATCAAGTATTTAAATCATATATAGGTTTAGGATACCACCAGAGTATTACTCCTTCTGTAATTAAAAGAAATATATTAGAAAATCCAGGATGGTATACTGCCTATACCCCTTACCAGGCAGAAATTGCTCAAGGTAGGTTAGAAGCATTAATCAATTTTCAGACCATGGTGTGTGAATTGACTGGAATGGACCTCGCCAACGCCTCTCTATTAGATGAGAGTACCGCAGCAGCAGAGGCCATGACCATGCTCTATGACCTAAGAACGAGAGACCAGAAAAAACAGGAGGCCATGTCCTTTTTTGTTTCAGAGGATATTTTACCACAAACCCTTTCTTTATTAGAAACTAGGGCAACACCATTAGGCATTCAATTAGAGGTTGGCCCAATAGATGCATTTGCATTTGAGTCCCATTTTTATGGTGCCATTCTACAGTATCCTGGTAAAAACGGGGCCATTGGCGCCGTAGACCAGTTTATGGAAAAAGCCAAGACAACAGATATTAAAGTGGCTTTTGCAGCAGACATTTTAAGTTTAACCATGCTTACAGCGCCCGGAGAATTGGGTGCAGACGTGGTGGTTGGAACCACACAACGCTTTGGAATTCCTTTAGGATATGGAGGACCACACGCCGCATTTTTTGCCACAAGAGAAGATTATAAAAGAAGTATTCCTGGAAGAATCATTGGGCTTACAAAAGATACTGACGGATTGCCAGCCTACCGAATGGCGCTGCAAACCAGAGAGCAACACATTAAAAGAGACAAAGCGACTTCTAACATTTGTACCGCACAAGTACTTTTAGCTGTAATGGCTGGAATGTACGCGGTGTACCACGGACCTCAAGGCTTGTTATATATTGCTCAGGGCGTGCACCACAAGACAGTTGCAGTGTCCAAGGCACTAGAAAGCTTGGGCTATACCCAGCAGAACAAAAATTATTTTGATACCCTATTGGTGTCGGCGCCAGCCAAAGAAATTAAAGCATTGGCAGAAGCCCAAAAAGTCAATTTCCAATACGTTGGAGCGGATCAGGTAGGGATTTCAATTAACGAGGCCACTTCCGTGGCCGATGCACAAGAGATTGTAGCTATTTTTGCTGCCGCTAAAGGACAGACTCCACCGACTATCTCGATAGATAACGAAACAAAAGTGCCCCAGCACTTGGCGAGAAAAACAGCTTTTCTAAGCCAGAAAATATTTAACAGCTACCACTCTGAAACGGCACTAATGCGTTATATAAAACAATTAGAGCGCAAGGATTTGGCTTTAAATCACTCCATGATTTCTTTGGGCTCATGTACCATGAAACTCAACGCGGCCTCAGAAATGCTACCCCTTTCATGGGCACAATGGGGCAGCATACATCCTTTTGTACCTGTTGAACAAGCAGCTGGTTACCATGAAGTATTACAGCAATTAGAATTACAACTCAACGAAATTACAGGCTTTGCTGGCACCTCGCTACAACCAAACTCTGGAGCACAAGGAGAATATGCAGGACTAATGACTATTAGAGCATACCACGCTTCTAGGGGAGAAAGTCACAGGAATATATGCCTCATACCTGCGTCTGCCCACGGCACAAATCCAGCCTCTGCAGTGATGGCGGGAATGAAGGTTGTGGTCACAAAAACAGATGAAAAAGGAAATATAGACGTAGAAGACCTCAGAGAAAAAGCCATTGCCCACAGTAGTGAATTGGCAGCACTCATGGTCACCTATCCTTCTACCCACGGAGTATTTGAATCTTCTATTAGAGAAATTACAGGACTCATTCACGAGCATGGAGGACAAGTGTATATGGATGGAGCTAATATGAATGCACAAGTTGGATTGACCAATCCAGCGACTATTGGCGCAGACGTGTGCCACTTAAACTTGCACAAAACTTTTGCTATCCCTCACGGAGGAGGAGGACCTGGTGTAGGACCTATATGTGTGGCGCCTCAATTGGTGCCATTCTTACCGACCAATCCAATTATAGCTACCGGCGGTGACCAAGCCATTACTGCTATATCTGCAGCACCATGGGGTTCTGCCCTAGCCTGCCTTATTTCATATGGCTATATTAAAATGTTGGGAGAAGCCGGATTGACCCATGCTACTAAAATTGCTATTTTAAATGCCAACTATATTAAGGCCAGATTGAATGGCTCTTTTGAAGTGCTTTACACAGGTGAGCAAGGAAGGGCTGCCCATGAAATGATTATAGATTGCAGACCGTTTAAAGATCATGGGATAGAGGTAACTGATATAGCCAAAAGACTCATGGACTACGGATTCCATGCCCCAACAGTATCTTTCCCTGTGGCAGGTACTATGATGATTGAACCTACTGAAAGTGAAGATTTACCAGAATTAGACCGTTTCTGTGACGCTATGATATCTATTAGAAAAGAAATAGATGCCACTCACATAGACAGGCCTAATAACCCCCTCAAAAATGCGCCGCATACTCAAGCCATGCTTACTGGGGACCAATGGGATTTCCCTTACAGTAGACAACAAGCTGCTTTCCCTTTACCATATGTGTCCGACAACAAGTTCTGGCCAACAGTGAGAAGGGTAGACGACGCTTATGGAGACAGAAACCTGATCTGTACCTGTACGCCCATTGAAGCATATGCAGAGGCTTAATTAATTCTGAACATCGTATATTTTAGGTGTTGACGCTTTACATAGGTTACATTTTTTTTATCTTGTGATAAATTATGTAACCTATGAAAGTGAGTATTAAGGGAAGCGGTAGCTATATTCCGCCTCTAATGACCCCAAATGAAGCTTTTGATTCACATGAATTTCTTCAAGAAAATGGCCTGTCCTTTGAACAGGAAAATGGGGTAATCATTGAAAAGTTCAAAGCCATTACTGGTATTGAAAATCGCAGGTATGCCCCAGATCACTTAAACAACTCTGATTTAGGCTTTTTAGCGGCTCAAGAGGCTATTACAGACGCTAAAATTGACCCTGAGACCATTGACTACATTATTTTTGGCCATAATTTTGGAGACGTTTCTGCTCCAGGGGAACAAGGAGATACTTTGCCTTCGTTGGCCTCTAGGGTAAAACACTTGCTGCGTATTAAAAATCCTTCTTGTGTGGCCTATGACATACTATTTGGCTGCCCTGGCTGGGTAGAAGGAGTAATTCAAGCCCAGGCATTTATGAAAGCTGGAATGGCTAAAAGATGCCTAGTGATTGGCGCAGAAACCCTCTCAAGAGTGTTGGATCCTCATGACAGAGACTCTATGATTTATGCAGACGGTGCTGGAGCAACAATCCTTGACATAGAGGACCCTCAAGGCGGAAGCATTCTATCGCACGCCTCAGAAACCCACTCTTTTGAAGAAGCCCATTTCTTATTTTTTGGCTGCTCTTATAAACAAGACGCGCCTAAAAATGAGAAATACATAAAAATGTACGGTCGCAAAATTTATGAATTTGCGGTGACCCATGTCCCCGTAGCCATGCAGAAATGTTTGGACGCTAGTGGGTACAATATTGGAGATCTCAAGAAGATTTTCATTCACCAAGCCAATGAAAAAATGGACGCTGCTATTGTAAAGCGTTTTTACAGACAGTATAAAACCCCTGTCCCTGAAGGTATTATGCCCATGAATATTCATGAATTTGGAAACAGCTCTGTAGCGACCGTTCCAACACTTTTTGACATGGTCAAACGCGGTCAATTAGAGGGACACGAGATTAAAAAAGGAGACATAGTCATGTTTGCCAGTGTGGGAGCGGGAATGAACATTAACGCATTTGTATATAAGGTATAATAAAGGAGATAGAAATTAACTGTTTTTAGCATCGAAAATTATTTAAGTCCCGAATACTTTTTAAGCGACGATGATTATTTAAGTCCTGAATACTTTTTAAGCTCCCAAAATTTTATAAGCGCCGAATACTTTTTAAGTCCCGAATACTTTTTACCGCTATTAAAAGAAATGGCAGCTACTTATTCCTTTAATTTGTCTTATGTACAAAAAATACTTTCCAGAAAAGAGGTATAAAATAACCCTAGCTTTTTTACAAGAGCATATTTCAACCCAGGAAACCATTCTGGACTTAGGGATAGAAAATCCATTGAGTGAACAAATGCGAGCGCTTGGTTACCCTGTAAAAAACACTTCAGGAGAAGATTTAGATATTGACCAAAGTGCTTTAATTAAAGCCGACGCTTCAGTGGTGACAGCCTTTGAAATCTTTGAACACCTCTTAAACCCCTTTCAGGTGCTTCAACAAATTAAATCTAAAAAAATAGTCATCAGTGTACCGCTAAGGCTTTGGTTTGCCACTGCATACAGGAGTAAGACAGACCCTTGGGACAGGCATTACCACGAATTTGAAAGCTGGCAGCTGGACTGGCTCTTAGAAAAAACAGGCTGGGAAATTAAAGCGGCTAAACGCTGGACCAATCCGACAAAAAAAATAGGGATTAGACCCCTTTTAAGGTGGTTTACCCCACGGTATTATATGGTGTATGCAGAAAAAAAATCTTAGTACAGACATGAAGGTATGTATTGTTATTCCCGCACATAATGAAGGGACATTTTTAACGGGCTGTCTCGAGTCTATTTGCCTTCAAACCTTGGCTCCCAAACGGGTTATTGTCGTGAATGATCATTCCTCAGACAACACTTACGAAATAGCACAGGGATTTGCTGAAAAACATCCATTTATAAGGGCAATAAACCACCGAAGTTCAAGCTTACATATGCCAGGAAGCAAAGTGGTAAAGGCATTTAATTACGGCCTAGAACAGTTGGATCAAGCCTATGATGTTTTGCTTAAACTAGACGCAGACATACTACTTCCTGAAAATTACTTAGAGTGCATTTGTACGCATTTTAAAGACAATCCTAAGTTAGGTATCTGTGGCGGATTTGCCTACGAACAGGACCCAGAAGGGCAATGGCTTTTAAATCACCCCATGGACAAAACGCATATTCGCGGGGCATTTAAGGCTTATTCAAAAGCATGTTTTACTGCCATGGGCGGTCTAAGGGTGGCTATGGGCTGGGATACCGTAGACGAACTTTTAGCCCAATACCACGGCTTTGAATTAAAGACAGAGGAACATTTAGCGGTAAAGCACCTAAGACCTATAGGCGCCGCATATAATAAAAAGGCGAAATTACTCCAAGGAAAAGCCATGTACGGCATGAGATATGGGGTATTAATTACCCTGATAGCCGCATTAAAAATGGCTGTGAAGCAAAAACGTTTTAACGCCTTCTTCCACCACATGGGTGGCTTTTTTGAGGCCAAAAAAGAAAACGCCCCTTTCATGGTAAACCACGAAGAAGGCGTTTTTATCAGGCGTTTAAGATGGAAAAATATCAGGTCTAAAATCTTAG
>Ga0209654_1000415_pt1 | contig 42006 bp, 78 predicted proteins | sample SaaInl1SG_22_DNA_FD_184646 | JGI IMG/M metagenome (GOLD analysis project Ga0209654, IMG submission 184646) | Marine microbial communities from expanding oxygen minimum zones in the Saanich Inlet - ESP_161SG_22_DNA (SPAdes) (version 2) | ecosystem: Environmental > Aquatic > Marine > Intertidal... | reverse complement strand
ACATACATTCCGGAAAGACTAACACTAAAGCATGAAACTAGTACGGTACCACACCCATATCCCCCTGTCTCCATATGTAAGAACGTGTCTCTCCTAGTCTCTCGAGAAAATAATCGAATCGATGCACATGCGTGCCTAATCTTCTCTAAACCTATCCTACTCTCTCTACCTAATCTTTATAAACACTATTCTTTTATTTACATTCTTACATCCATCCTCTTATTTCTTTCCTTATACACATAGATATATTTACATCTATCTCTATATCATTATATTCTTATATGTTTTTATATGTATTTATGTATGTTTCTATATGGGTATAGCCTTATATTGATATGTCCTTATGTGTTTCTCTTATATGGGCCTAATTGAAGTCTTCCTATTGTCTTCCTATATACATCCCAGTATCTCTCTCTTATTCTCTCTATGTCTCTCTTATTATCTTCTTATATGTCTTCCTGTATATTCTATGGCTGGATACTTATATTATTCCATATGTCTTTCTTTATATTGTTATCTATGCTATTCATAGCACTCCGGCCCTTTGTCTGCCTATATAATACCTTCTCTCTCCTGTTCAAATCATCATCCTATACCAATCATTCATACACAAGGAAAGGCCCGTTAGGACCTTTTTCATAATGGCTTTGCCGGAATTGCAGGGCAAGCTGCCTTTAGGCACTTGTCCAAAATTCGCGATCAAAACTTTCTACCTCCTGCGCGCTCTTTTAATTCTCTGTTATCGATAGTATACGTACTCCATCATATCTCCCCTTAAGGCTCTCTCGAGCATATTGAGCGGATGGTGCTGTTACGACTTCTGTTAATCTAAGTTGGCTGTTTGAGTGGGTAAATCCAATTGTGAACTGTTTCATTGTTTTTATTTATTATATAGTTGTTGTGATTTTGCTATCCATTTATTTTGCTTAGCTTTTTGTCAAATATGTAGAGTAACTTTTTCATCCTCTCCGGAGTAGCTACCCTAAACTCTCTTATACCGCTTATGTTTTCAACTAAGCTAAAATCTTTCTTCCCTAACTCTTCTAATATAACATCTTCGATTTCTTTTGCTTGTGCTTTAGTCCACTTCCCTATAGACCTAACGCATTCTATTTCTGTAAATAAGTCTTCCCATATAGGCTTTCTTCCTTTATCCCACTTAGCGTTCTCTTTCTTTCTATTAAGTTCATCTCCATTATTATACTGATGTCCGATCTTGTATAGCGCTCCTTGATATCTTTTACTATAGTCTGTAAGACCTTCCCCTCTATATCCTCTAAACTTGTACCAGTAGATGCTGTATGTTCTTTTATTCATTTCTCTTTGGTGTTAAAGGTTTCCTATTTCTCATTTTACTTCTTGCTAATACAAAAAAAATATAGGCAATGGCTTGGTATGCCTAACAACTGGACTCTCACCGTGTTTTTCGGGGTTATTGGTTTGCATACGATACTACTAACCCTTTTTCTCCCACTACCTATATTCTTCTATTCCTTAATTACTTTGCTTGATCCTGCGTGCTTATGCTCTCTAATATATTCTAATAATGCCATAGCAACTCTATAGTCTGAGTCAAACATTTGTGTTAGTTCTGTCTCAAGTTCTATAATATCTTTTAGTGTCATTTCTCTTCGGTATTAAATTTATCTAATACATCAAAGATACGAAGTTGCCGCTTAAGAAGCAACTTTTTATTTATCTCCACTCTTATATAATTCGAAATCTTCTTTATTGATTCTATATCCCCAATGTTGAAGCGACTGTTGAATCCTTGGACTTATATTCCAGTTACCCGTTTCGTGTACCATCTTATAGATTCTCTTTCTCCATCTACCGTTAGGTCCGCAGAAGTCTTCCCATCTTTTTATTTGACGTTCATCATCTTCATGCCTTCTTCCTATACTGTATTTACAATACCACTCAAACCAGCCGTATGGATCATCTTTATGCATCCAACCCATATCTTTCCAGTATTGATAATCCATTCCGGACCTGGTCTTAAACTTGTTTAGTTTTGGTCTATACTTCTCTCCTAAGTACAGTTCTGTGTCTATCCCGTCGAAATGGTAATTAAATAGTTTAGCGTAGTCATAATTACTATACTCGTCTATAGGTAGTCCGAAGTAAGATCCCCCAAAGCTTCCTTCTTGTACTATCTCTCTCGGTGTTAGATTCGGGTTAAATTTCATTTACCTTTTAATATAGAGCAGTAGTAATAATCCTTAGTTACAAGGAAGAGATTCCAGATATAATTTCTTATATATTCACTATCATAATGTTGTAGTAGGAGGGAAGCACTTCTATGTTTAGCTAGATCCCAACTTGCTTCTGATTCGATAATAACTTTTAACTCTTCTTGACTCATATTCTATAACTCTGATTCTTCTACTCTTTTCATCCCTCTCCGGTATTTAAATCCTTTATCTATTTTCTTAATAATCTATCGTTTTCGCGTTCAATAAAATCTAACTTAACTTTTATAGCTGCTAATTCGGCTGTAATACTTGTTAATTGAATTTGACAAGATTCTTTATCTCCTTCTAATTTTTCAACTCGAGCACGTAAATCATCACGATACATATTTTGTTCAGTCATAGTTTCCTTTTCCCTTTCACGCCTATTACGGATTAAAAACTCATAAAACTTCCAAGCTCCAGCACCTCCAGCCACAGTTAAAGTTGTAATTATTATTGTAGTTAATTGTTCGCTCATTTTTTTAATGATTTATGTAAAACTTCTCGTTTTAGTTTAAATAAAATCCAAGTCCACATACTTGCATAGAAGAATGTAATTAATAAATTTTTAAAATCCATTATCACAAATGGTTCTGTATCTAAAGTTGAAAATATATTTACAACATATCTAATTGTCGAGAATAAATATAAAACTAAATATAATGATACAAACCTAGATAACCATTTAGTATTATTTATTGATATTATCATTGATATGCTAGCTATTAAATAGGCAAAGTATAACCAGTAAGTATATGGTTGATCGGCTTTAGTCCAATAATCTAATGTAGTCCATAAGACCTGATTATTTAACACATCACTCGTTATCCAAAAGAATAATAATGGTTGGAAATCATAATACAGTAATGTATCTTTTATTTGTTTAAAATATTTTAAAATCATAATATAGAAAATATTTCGTCTTTCAACTTTGTAATTTGCTCTAATACTTCATAAGGTGTTTTATCTGTTTGGCTTTCGGTTGTAATCTTAGCAAGTGCTGCTATTAACATTTTACCTTCTTCTGTTTCTGTGTTAATATCGTTTAAGTCTTTCATATTGTAAAGTGCTTAACAATGTGTATAAGCAATTAAAAATAACCGCCTTCTTGCAACCTAATCCAAGCCTCACAATCTGATAAGCTACCTTGATGTAATTGTTCATCTGTTTCTCTGTCTAATACTTGGTAAGTGCTGTCAATGTACCAAGCTACTCTATATTTTTCGTTCATAATGTTATTTTCATTCTACTTCGTACAAGTCTACTTTATTCTCAGCCATAAAACCATAGAACTCCTCTCTTACCTTCTCCAATACTTCGGTTTTATAATCTGAGTTATCATCATTGTATTTGATTTCCTTACGAAGGTGTTGGTCCATTTGCCAACAAACGTGTTTCCAACCACCACCTTTAATGGCAGTGTTGAATTCGTATTGGTCTTCTGGTAGATTAAATTCTAAGATTGCTTTCATCTCTCGTTGGTGTTAAAGGTTTTATCATACCACTTACTAATAGCAAACTCATCTGCTGCCATTACATTTCTACACTTGTAAGCAAAGTCCACTATCTGCTCCTTCTCTTTCTCAAGCATTGATTCAATCTTCTGCTCAATCATTTGTGGTGTATCTAAATCCATTGGTAAGGTTGCTCTAACCCATTCCAACAACTCTTGCATTGGTGTTTGTTTGTTTTGATCTAGCATAACTTTTATTCCTTATTTCCTTATTACTCCGTAAATATACGAACTTTCCTCTTATAAAGCAACTGTTGGTTTGTATTTAGAACGGCAAGCCGTCTGCTTCTACTTCATCAAGTTTAACTTGATCTGCTTCTTTATCTTCTCCAACTATCCTCCAAGCTGTTATGTTAGTAAACCATTTGTCGTTAGGCTTACGGCTCTCTATATTTACATCTATAGAGATTCCACCATCTACCTTGCAGTTGTTTAGGTGTTCAAGTGTCCTTCCAAATGCTGTAATGTATAGCATCTTCGGATATCTTTCAATTGTTTCAATAACGAAGCCTTGCTTCTGCCAAGCTCCTTTGTCTGATGTACCGGATTCTAAATCTAGTACCTCCCTAAGTATTCCTTCTATTTTCATTTCTCTTTGGTGTTAAAGGCTATCATTATAGAAAACCATAGTATCACTGAAATCAATTCCTGGAGATGTTTCCATTATATGAGGAGCATACTGCGTTACCTCAACGGTTTCTTCTACTGCATTGTAGAATAATTTAGCTAAAATAGCTAAGAATCCTAATACGATAAATCCTATAAAAATATTTTTCATCTAAATATTCCTGCTAAAAGACTTAACACTAGTACTGCAATGCCACAGTATATTATCGCTCCTATAGCGAACTCTTCAGTCTTCTGTTTACGATCGCTACCGTAGTGAGGATGTTTATTTTTCATTTAGTTAAAGGTTTTTTAATTATAGATAAAATTTATCCCAGTTAGTAATAGGTTCACTCTCTAATGACTGTTGATACTCTTCTTCGTTTTCGTATTCGAATACTGCTGCTGATATACACATGGTTTAAAGTAACTGTAGTTGATTGTTCGTTCTTTTTGCTTTACGTAGCGTTGGAGCTCCTCTATTAAACTTAAAGAATCCGTTTGCTAATGCCCATTCAATCCATCGCTTATCGTTAGATTCATAGTAGTAGCATTTGTTTAATCTGCCAGTTCTAGGGTTGATTCGATTCTTAGCAGCTATCGGATACCCTTTCCCCCTTAGTACTGATACTGATCCTCTTGCTCCTCTCTTGAATTCACCAGTAGTAATTTCACCTAACTGCTCTTCAGAGAATTCACCTCCTTTTTTTAGAACTTGCAGGAGTAATTTTTCTTGTGAATACGGATCTTGTTTTCTACCTCTCGTTTTTTGATTTAACATAACTCTTATTTTTTTTTATTATATTTAAATATACGAACTAACCTCTTAAGAAGCAACTCTTTTATTTTATTGCTTCTTGATTGTTAAACATTTCTAATACTGCCATTGAAGTCATCTCGCTAGTAGCTCTGTTAAACTTCTTATGAGTATATTCTTTATCTACCTCATGCCCTAATCTAAATGAAAGCCAGGAACCACTCTTAAACTTAACATACACTATTGGAAACTCTGTGTAATTATAATTTCTTCCTTTGTAATAATCCTTTCCTTCTTCAACAGTAGCGTTTGGGAATAATTTCTTATACTTGTCTATTGTATAATTTAATATTGCTTTAGTTTTGTTAGCATATGCAAACTTATCTTTCTGCTCTACATTATACTCTTCCAACTTCTTAAGTAATGTAGCTGGTTTGTATGCTCTATACTGCAATGTTATAGTTGAACATTCTAATTTATCACCTTCAACAGAAACACTACACTTTCTTATTACCATCTCATTTTTTTGAGAATCAAAATAATCAGTAATTAAACTACACCTACCTAGAGCCTGAATATATGTAACTTCTGCTTCAAACTCATCATCTCCATAACCGAATGATCTTGTTTCTGTAACTTTTTCACATTTGAAGTCATTTACAAAATCAATACCTTCTTGAAAACCGCCCGATAGTAGTAATTCTTGAATCCTTCTAATACTCTCAGTACGTCTAGTGGCATCTGTTTTTGATGAGGATATAAATCGATCAACTCTATCTTGTTGAGCGACTGTCAACATTCCGAAATCTAATTCTAATTGTTTTACTTGATTTAACATAACTCTTATTCTTTTTATTATTATACCTAAATATACGAACTAGAAGGTTCCTAGGCAAGCCTTTTCTTGTTTACTTTCAAAATAAATTGTTCTTCAGCTATCTCTTGAAGGAGTGCTTGTTCTATTTCGTAACGATCTGCTTGAACTTCTAAATCTAAATACATAACTCTTATTTCTTTATTATACTATAAAGATACGAACTTGCCGCTTAAGAAGCAACTATTTTATCCTCTTCCGTAATCGTCTTCTATTCTGATTATGTCATCTTCGCCAAAGTAAGTTCCTGTCTGTACTTCTATGAATATGACAGGCTTATCGCTTTCATTCCAAGCTCTATGCTTAGTCCCTAAAGGGATACGAATTGATTCACCTTCCCCTCTAAATAGCTTTTCATCATCTAGAACTACAGTTAGCATACCTTGTGCTACAGTCCAGCATTCCCTCCTCTTTTCGTGAAACTGGTAGCTTAGTCTGGCCCCTGGTTTAACTACTATGCGTTTTACTTTACAGTAGTCCGTGTCTAGCAGTACTTCGTAGGTACCCCACGGCCTTGTTTCTCTAGGTAACATATCTTGCCAATCCCAATCCTGCACACTCATCTTAAAGATCTAGATTAAAGGTTGGTTTGAGTTTAATCCACCCTTTCTCTATTAAAGTTCTGATTATAGATTGTATTTGTTTAATTCTCTCTTCTCCCATTAATGGGTATAACTGTCTTATTGAGGCAGGACTGTTTCGATATACTCCAATCATCCAATCTACATTATCCCATCCTTCTTTAATATAAGGCTGTACCTTACTGGTATATTCCATAAGTATATTCTCAGTAGGTAGACCGTCTCCATCTTTTAAGCGGGTAACTTCTAGACTGAAAAGATCGTTCTCGTAGACTATTCCGTCAAACTCACTTATAAAGAGTTCTTTCTGTAAGGCTTTCTCCTTAACGTACCATACTCCGTTTACTTCAATTCTTTCTTTCATTCCAATAGCTTTTAAACTGGCTTACATTATACTCTACCAACTCCATATCAATCTCCTCTTCAGGGTAATGGATCATTTCATGTAGCTTCTGGCTCTCTTTACTCCACAGTCCTTGGTTCTCAATATATTTCTTACCTTTGATACCGTGTACAATAGGGTTAGAAGTATCTGTAGAGTAAATCCAATTGTAGTCCTTGTAGTAAAGACCTTCCTGAGGCAAGCCGCTCCCTAAAAGATGATGAGGTATATCAGGATTAATAATTCCCATATCAAGCAGTATCCCTAACAGTTGTACTCTTCCCATCATCCAGCTAAGTTTCTGATTAGGGTGAGGGAACATTTTTTCATATAGAGAATAATCAAAAGAGATAGCAATCATATCTACTCCTAGCCATTCTAAAGCTTTATAACACCGTATGATTTCCTCTAAAGTCTTTCCTTGAACTACTCCGATCGATTTACTTCTTCTAGGTATTTTCTTACCATATGTAGCAATCCATTCTTCTGCTTGCTCTATAGTCCCTTCACAGTCTTCTAATACGTCCGGAATTATATACCAATTAGGTTTTAATTTTTTAACCCATTTAAAGTAGTCTTCTCCTTTGAAAGCTGTTCCTAATTCAAAGATACTATTGTCTAAAATAACTTCATACTTCTCCTTACAGAGCTTTATAAACTTATCTCTATACTCTGGACTTTCATCCATCAAGTGCACTAAGCAGTACTGGTAATCAGTTAGGTTAGTAACTTCGTCAAAAATAGATAAGGGAGCTTCGTGGCTGATCTTAATTTTATTCATTTAACATAATATAAGAATTATTATGTTAGAAGGCAACTACTTTTTAGCTATTATCCCAGATAACATCTTTGAACTTTTCCGGACTTAGCCCAAAATAATCCGTACGCCATTTAGTCTGTTCAAAGAAAGGAAGCTCTAACCATTCGTCTCTCCTCTTCCATAATAGTTCAGCAATCTCATCCCAATCTTGATTTAATACAAACTTCTCTATTTCCTCTTTCTTCTCTTGTACTAAATGAAATTCAAAAGCATCCCATTCGTAGTGAAATACTTCAAATACTCTATCTTCACTTACATAGTCGATGCTGATATCGATTCCCCATTTAGGTTTCATCTTTGCTACCTTGTAGAGCATTGGATTATACTTTGCGTAATATTCTAATTGCTCTAATGCCTCTCCTTGAAATCCTTTTCTTTCAAATAAGTCTGAATGATTGATGTGTGCTTTATCTCTACTATCCCATACAAGCCAATCCTGTCTAATACAGTCCTCTACTCTCCTCTCTACGGTCTCATATCCATTTGTATTAAGAAAGGCCTGCTCCGCTTGTGTCAGGTGATAGCCGTTTTGATCAAACATCTCAACTGAGTCTGTATCTAGTAGGGTTTGGATCTCATCGGATGGATTTAAGAAGTAGCCTCGGTTATTAAAGTTATTGGAAGTTAGTTTCATTAGCAATCTTGATAATTTAAATATCTTTGTAATGCTTTAGCGTAATGAGTTCCTTTATCCTTTAAACCCTGCCTTTCTCTTCTAACCTTGGTACAGGATAACTTACCTAATCTCTTTTTTAAAATACCAGGCTTAACTGGTTCGTGAATATTTTTCTTCTCCTCCTCTAAAGACTGCTTTATTATTTCTTTAAGTCTAGATTTTCTCATACCTTCTTGTACTACAGGAACCTGCTTTATATCTTCTACATCGTTAAAATCTTTAGGGTACGGCTTATCTAATCCGCTTATCACTATTGAGTCTCCTTCGGTATCAATATCGAATGTAGAGGGAGAGATATTAGTGAAGTAGTTTTTATAATACTCTAATCTTTCCTGTAGAGGAAGTTTAATACTATCTTCTGGCTTGGCATCTCCGCCGAACCTATTTAGTTGCTGTTCCTCTTCTTGCCTCTCGAATTGAGTATCTAGTGCTTCGAATAATAATGCTTTAGTCCCTCCTGTGTTCATAATTAGGTTTATACTTTTCTTTACGTCTATACTTTTTCTTATTCTTAAATGGAGGAGCTACTCTAGTACTTTCCCAAAACTCCTGCTGTTCTAGCTCTACTTTTTTTAATGTATTACCTTTTTGCATCTATTAATAAATAGTATTAATCCTTCTTTACGGATACCCATTTATGTTCGGAATTTAACCTTACAGATGCTATAAGTTCTCTTTTCCATTCAGAGGGATGAATAAGAGATAGGAAGTACTTTTCATCTCTCCCTACATATAAATAATAAGTCTCTCCTATAACAGGCTCGAAAGAATATTTAGCGCTATAAATTAACTTATTTAATTCTACTTCATCTACTAGATGGTTCCACTCTTCCTTAAGTTCTTCATACTTCGCTGTGAAAGTTTTCTGAGCTTTATGTACGCCTCTCTGCTTGAAAGCACTTACATCTTCTATCTCTATAACAGGTCCGCTTATATTTGTAGCGTATGGTAAAATAGAAGCATTATACTTTTTCTCCTTTTCATCCCATACTACGTTATCTGGTTTCTTATCTGCCATTTAAGGGCGCTTATATTTTACTACTCTTGGCTGTCTCTTTACTCTAGGTCCTTTAGGTTCTTTAATCTTAAATCCAAATAAACTCTCACACCTGTAATAAAAGTCCTCCAACGTACCGTCTATTTTTAATAACTGCTCTTCATAATCTTCCGGAGTCATTTTAAAGATCTTTACAAATTGCTTTTTAATATATTGAAGCTTTTTTGCCTCCTCCTTCTCAAAATCTTCCCATAGACGCTTTCTTCTTGCTCTATCCACTTGAGTAGTTTCAATCCACTTCATACTGTCTTTAATTTCCTTTCTCTTTGCATTAAGTTCTAACTCTGTATATAATGCTTGCCAGAAGCAGTTTGAGAATTCTAAGTCCCCGTTCTTAATTTTATCAATTAAAGGAGCTTTATCTTCTAAAGGTCTATTAGGGGATGCAAACCTACGCCACCATTGAAATTTATTATACTTTAGGGGACGGAGTTTACTAACCTCCTCTAAAACTAGGTCTTCGTTCCCTACTCTATATACTCTAGTATCAACTTCTTCCATTACCTAAAGATAAGAACTTTAAGTTAAAAATACAACTTAATTAGAGAGGGGAAATTTAATTGGTGTTGCAGATTGATAATCTACTAGTTCGTAGTCAAACTCACCGTTTAGTACATCTACATTAGATAGCTTGATGGTTGGTAGATTGAAGCCATCTCTGCTAATCTGCTCCCGTACTCCTTCTATCTGATTTGAGTATATGTGGCAGTCTCCTAAATTTCCGATTAACTCTCCAGGTTCGTATCCAGTCTCTTCACACAAGAGTAGTAGGAGGGTTCCGTAAGAAGCTATATTAAATGGAAGCCCTAACGGGATATCTACACTTCTTTGATTCCACATCAGGGATAGTTTATTGTTAGATACATAGCACTGGAATCCGTAATGACAAGGAGGGAGAACTGAGTGTTGATTATAACCCGGATGCCATGCAGTAACCATTAATCTTCGCGAGTCTGGGTTTGTTTTGAGGTCGTTAATTAAGTTTGCAATTTGGTCTATTCCCCCATAAGAATCTTCATCAAACGCTCTCCACATTCTCCCATATATAGGTCCTAAATCACCCCACTTCTCAGCAAACTCATCATCTGTTTTGATTTTATTAATGAACTCTTCTTGAGTTAATCTAGCAGGAGTTCCTGGAGGGGTGGGTGTACATATTACATAATGTTTATACGCATCACCATTCCAAATACGACAGTTATTATCTACTAAGTACTTAATGTTAGTGTCCCCTTTTAAGAACCATTTTAACTCAGTCATCATTGTCTTGACTGCCATCTTTTTTGTGGTTAGTAAAGGAAAGCCGTTACTCATAGTGTGTCTGATTGTGTATCCGAAGATGCTCTTAGTACCTGTACCGGTGCGATCAGTTTTTACTTCTCCGTACTCTAAGACGGTATCTAACAATCTACTATATTGTCTATCTAATGTATTCATAACTTTCTATTTTAAACTCATAGCTATCAAAACTACGGTGATTAATACTACTACTATTATATCCATAAAACTATACTGCAAAACTTTCACCGCATCCACAAGTTCTATTTGCGTTAGGGTTGTTAAATTGAAAACCTTTTCCGTTCAAGCCGTCCGTGAAGTCTAACTCTGTACCACATAGGTATAAGAAGCTCTTCATATCACAAACGACCTTATATCCGTTACTCTCGAAAATCTGATCGTTCTCTTGATTTTCGTTATCAAAATCCATTTTATAGCTCAGACCAGAACACCCTCCTCCTACAACAGATACTCGAACAAAGTACTCTTCATTTAAGTTCTCGTTCTTCATAAGAGTATAGATTTGCTTAGCTGCTCTTTCTGAAACTGTAATCATGTATTCGCTAATTAATAGTGTTTTTTGGATTGAATTAGTAACATTAATGCATTGATTTGACCTCTATCTTGCCATCCTATAACATCATCATCAGCATCAGGGACAAAATCCTTTGTAGCCCAATTACCTTGAGGATCAAAAATAGCAACTTCAAATGAAATAAAATCATCAGGCGAATTCCTTTCATCTTTAGGTGAACTGTATTTACCAGGACCTGCAACTATACTCAGTTCAAATCCATTATCAAATTTTTGAGTAGCTGCTACACCATCTTGCCAACTTCTCCATTCTAAATCTTTAAATACTTTCATAACTTATCTTTCTTTATCTTACCGTAAAGATAAGAACTAAAACTTTAAGAACCAACTTTAGGGCGTTATTGGTTACTTAATTTTTAAAACTTTAGGTCTAGCTTCTTCTGCAAAAGGAACTGATATTTTTAGTAATCCGTTTTGCATCTCTGCTAAAGCTTTTGAAAGGTTAAACTTAGCTGCTATCTTATATCCAAGATTGAAAGAACGTCTTGCAACTCCTTTATGAATATATTTGCAGTTATCTACCTCACAGCATTCCTCATCTTGAGGCTTATTGTAGGAGACTTTTAAAACATCTCCTTCAATATTTATTTCAACATCGTCTTTAGTAAGACCTGTGCATGCAATTTCAAAATGCAAGCCAGCTTTGTTTTCGTAAATATCTACAGGGTGGTTAATTTTGGCTTCGATAGCCGGTTGAAAATTTAATTCAGACTTAAAGAAGTCTTTAAATAATAAATCGAATGGTGAGAGGTTTCTCTCGTAAAATAATGTACTCATATCACTTTTTTTTAAATTTATGCTGTCCGAAGATCAGCGGGTTAATAATTGATTAAAATTCACGCCCTAAAGTATGTGATTCTATCTTTTATAAATATCGTTATTTCCATAAAACTTGTATTAACATTATACCTAAAGCTAACACTAAGCAGGATGCTGTTTTTAAATTTATATTTTCTCCTGTATGTAAGTATGTAATAATTGTGAATGTTACTATACCGCATGAGAATCCTATCAATCGACTAGGCCAAAGAGCTTGTTCTGGTCCAGCAGATACTATAAACTTGGTTCCGTATATGTAACATATCCCAGTAGGTATTCCAACTATAGTAGAGACTAACAAAGGATGATCTTTCATCCAGCTTGAGATAAACTGCCCGTTAGTTTGATACCATGCCAGTATCTGAGCTAAGGTAAATATAGCTATCCCTGTGAGTAGGTGTTTTATATTCATTTAATTAAATAGTTTATCTAAAATGATAAGCTTAATACTTTCCCAGGTTGATAAATTCTTAGACCATAGGTCTCTATCACTTAAGTCATCATACATCTTCCATAACCAGTTTCGTAAGAATAATACATCCCAATGGTCTACTGTGAATTTCCGGACAGATGTTTTATTAGGTAGTCTGGACTCGAAAGATAGTAGTGCATACTCTCTATAATTAATTGTAAATACGCATATTTTTAATCCCCAGGTTGAACCTCCTTCGTTTAAAAGTAATTCAAAATTAGAATACTTAAAATTCCATTGATGAGTTCTCCAACTAATCTCCTCTAAAACCTTTTTAAAATAACTTTTTAATTTTGACATACTGTAATATATGAATAGTTTCTTTGAATGGCAAGCTCTATTAAAGAGCGGAGGACATTACTCTAAAGAACTTTACCCATAGTCTTATAGAGGTTTCATGAAGTTTTTCATATACTTGGCTTAAGCTCAAATTTTGGATCTCCACACGTTCCTCCTCTACGATAGGTCCTTCATCCACTCCCGCTGTTACTCTATGTATAACACAACCTGATACGCTTAGACCGGTTCTATATGCTTTCTCTTGAGGATCTTTTCCTTTGAGTTGAGGGTAAGAACTTATAAGGCCAGGGTGTCCGTTAAAAATGCTAGGATACTTCTCTATAATCTCAGGAGGTACTATCCTTAACCATCCGTGAAGAGTTATAAGGCATTGCTCATCTCCAAGTACTTCTAAATATTCTTCAACTGTTGGTTTATTGCTTAAGTATATAATCTCCTTTCCGGCAAGTTGGGAGCTTATAGTTCTCTTTTCACTCGGCCTCTTATTAGTTATAATCTTATCCGGCCACTTCCCAGTCTGTTCAGCAATAGCTGCTATCTCACTACCGGTTTGCGAAAAGAACGCATAATGTTTTACTTTCATGATTACTTATAGATAGTACTTTTCTTTAAATTAAACAACTTAAAGCGACTAAAAGACCTTATATTTCTATAAGGTCCCTAGTCTCCTTTAAAACTTACCTATTTATTGTGCAAAAGATTCTGCTAATGCAAATAGCTCCTTATTTACCTTAATATCTCTCTTAAATGCTTTAATCTTTTTAGCAGTTTTATTTCTGCCTTTAGGAGTTTTATATGCAAATCCTCCTTGGATAATATTCTCCTGAACTACGTTATACACAGCCCATAAGTTATTTCCTTTATCGGCTTCTCTCTTTGGTTCTAGAAGAAGCTTAGGTTCAACTACAGCCTGTTCTCCGTCAAACCTAACCCCTAGAGCTTCTAAAGCAAACTCTATTTTCTGCTCTTCAGATAATTCAACTGCTTTAAATTTATTTAATACCTCAACTGTTGCTGGAAGCTCTTCAACCATCTTCATAACTGTAGTCTGTAACTCTTCGAAAGAATATCCTCTATGCTTGATTCGAAGCGATCCAAAATTCTCAGTCGATACTACTAATCCATTCGAGCAAACTAATCTAAATAGTCCGGCATTGAATTGAAATGCAGCTGTTCCGTTATGAGCATTAGTAATAAGTATTTGAGGGAATACGGTATCACCACTATCGTCAGTCATCTTTATATCACTATTTCTAAAGATAACCATATGCTTACCAAATTCTTGATTTGAAGCGATACTGGAATTCTGCTGCCCTACATCTGCAACATACCATCCTAGCTTCTCCATATCAGAAATTAGCGTTGTAGTTGGAATGTGAGTAAAATGTTTTGAAACTCTTGATGCAGTACCTTGAGCTAATACAGCAGGTGCTTTCTTTTGAATTTCTTCGATGGTCATTGGTGTGTTTTTTGTTTGATCTAGCATAACTTTAATTTTTATTTCTTTATTATACTATAAAGATACGAACTAGCTTCGTAAGAAGCAACTATTTCCTTAAAGTTGTTTGAGAAAGTTTTTTACAATTCCGGAAATGTACACGGAGATTGTGCTAAGGAGTCCTTCTGCAGTTAGGAATGTTAATAGAGAGGGATGGTTATGTTCGCCGCATAGCCCTAATATATGTTTGATAACTTCAATCATACCCTACTTTTAAGACTTGTTACTGTTTTTGAAAGTTTTCCTCTGTTTAACTGTTCTATCGTATCTGCTATGCGTCGGCACTCTTCGTACTGCTCTTCTTTAACGTAGTGAGCTAGATTCTGTTCTAAAGTTTCTGCAAAATCCTCTCTAGGCACAGTTACATCGTAGACGGCACTTTCAGACTTAACCGTTATTGCTAGGAGGCGAGCTTCTGGTTCGTCAGTATCTATATTGGCTAATATACCTTCAACAATACTTTTAGCTAGTACAAAGTCTTGACTAGTCACCATACGTTCAAACTCTTCTAAATCTTTTACTACTAGTTTAGCTGGCTGGTGTTTCATGTTATATTTCTTTCATTACTTTATCTAATCTCTCTTGAAGTACAGTAAACGCAGGATCTACTACCTCTTCCCAGAAGTTTCTATCATATTCCTGCTCACCTTCTGCTTCAATTTCTTCATCCCATTCAGATTCATCTAAGTCATGATCTTGTTCCTCAATTATCTGTCCATAATATACTTCAAAAACACCAATTGGTTGATATCCTTCATCCCAATACTTACCTGATACTTTAATTTCATCATCAATTTCAGCCATTTGTCTATAGATCTCTAAAATCATATCTGATGGTGGGTACCAAGCTGTATCTAAATAAATTTCACATCTATTATCACTTGAACGATAACATCCTTCATCCCAAATTTGAACCCATTTTGAACCAACTTTATCAATAAATAATTCTGCATCTGCTCCAAATTCATCAACAATGTGAGGATTTTCTTCTTGATTTGGATAAGGACCATCGTGGCACTTTTCAAATCGTTCTACAAAGTTGTCAATCGCTTCTTTAGATCCTTCTATATAGATCTCTGTTCTGTTACTATTCGCCATTTTGTTTATTTTATTACGTATTTAAAGTTTAAGTTTTTAAAAAACTCCTGCACTGCTGCTTTTCCGTCCTTTATATTCAGAGTCTTTTGATAGTGCTTTTCAATTGTATCTAATCTAGGAGTATATTCTACTTCGATATCGCCGTCTACTTTAGCAACTTTATCATCAAAACCTCTATAGAATATTTCAAACTCTCCTCCACGTTCTTTTAGAAAAGCATACATAGCAGGAGATAACCACCCTGTATTAGCTCCAGTTCCCACTAAATAATTTTTCCCTATACGCTGGAAGCATTTTTGGGATTGACCTACTTTAAACGTATGTTTAGTTCCAGAAGGTGATTTCCATATTAAGAGGTATACTAACCTCAGTACGGGAAAGTCTTCAGACTTATAAACCAGGTGGTCATGCAGCTCTCTTCTATTTTTTAACTTGAGGAAATACTTGAACCTTATGCTTTCATCTATGTGTTCGTCTAGGGCTCTCCTACTCTTCTCCATTTTTTTAGGAAGGACGAAAGAGTCTAGGTAGGTGAAATGCTTCGGTACTTCAAAATTATCTCTTATCTTATTCATAACTTTTATTTTTTTATTATACCTAAAGATAATAACTTACTCTTTAAGAAACAAGAACTTTCTATAATATCTTACTCAGGTCGAATCCTTGTAGGAAGTTTTCATTCTTTAGTATCTGATCTACTCTCTGCATAGGAGACCCGCTTACAGTTAAGTAATCGATATTACTATTTTCCAATTCTCTTACGAACTCTTTATCGACAGCTCTCCTCCACTCCTCGTTTACGCTCCTTACTCCATCGTCGACTGATTTAAACTCTATCGGAAAATAAACATAGCCTGTATAGTTCCGCTTTATTCTCTTCCAAGTCTCTTCTATATATGTTAATACTTTTTGATCTATATTATCTAACAGTCTTGAATATACCACTAAATCTAAATAGCCCCTATCCAATACTAGATCTTTTTTACTTAGTAGAGCTTCTAAATGAAAGTTTGAAATAGCTAATTGAGTTACTGATGTTCCTTCTTCATTTATAGGAAACCCATAACTAAGTACCGTACGTGTACTTTCAGCTACAAACTCATAACTACTTAAATCTTTTTTCAATAACTCCGCTACAGTACTCTTACCAGTACTCGACGCTCCTACTAACACTATTCTTGATCTTGGTCCCATTTACTTTAATATACGAATTTTTAGTTAATTATACAACTCTTACTTAAATAAAAAAAGAGCCCTCTCTCAAGGACTCTTTCTCTAAGGTAGAGTTTTCGGCTCTTCTATTGACCCTCTATCACTTCAAGGATTCTAGATTGCTCTGCTTTAATGACAGAGAAACCTGATTCGCCTTCGAAGTTCTGATAGATCTTTGTTTCTGCCTCTGTAGCGGATACGCTCTCCACTAGGTAGAGTTCCTTAGTTTTCTGTACACGTCCTGTGTCGGTTTCATGTTCCCACTGGACTGTTACGCTCCAATACTTCATTACCTATTCTCGCTTACGCTGGCTTTTCTATACTCTGTGACTAGTTTTTTAACCTCTCCGATGGCTTTTCTAGCTTTAGCTTTTCCCGACTTGGTTGGAGCGTGGTGACCTTCCTCAAACTGTGTAAAGAGGTCTTTCATTTGTTCAAATAATTCTTCTGTGTTCATAATTTTACTTTTTATCTATTTTTGTCTTAGTTGACTTACGTCCTTTTCTCTTAGAGCCTTTAGCTGCATCTACAACGCCCTCTGCCCGCTTTTTAACCTGCTTGACAGACTTCTTGACATCTTTAGACTCTTCCTTAACTCTCCTTACTCGGCGCTTGGTTTCCTTTTTAACCTCTGTAAGTGCCTCTACTGCCTGTTCATCGATGGCAGTTTTACCCCAGAACCAAGTCCAGAGCATTTTTAGTTGTGATTTTAACTGTTTCATTTTTATATTACTTATTAATGTCTACAAATACTTGCTAGTTCGATATTTTTATAGAATTCTGCTTTAGCAGAATCTTCGTTTAAGAAGCACCCTGTAAGTTTAGCTGTTTGCATAGAAGCTCCTTGATGCTTTACTCCTCTACACGATACACAATTATGAGTTGCATCTATCATTACTGCCACTCCTAAATTACCTTCACATATCTTATCCACTGCATTATGGATAGCGACAGTTAGTTGTTCTTGTATTGCACCTCGTCTACCGAACTGCTCAACTATCCTATTTAGCTTAGATAGTCCTACAACCTTACCGGTTTCAGAAGCTATATAAGCAATACTTACCTTACCTTGAATAGTCTGGTGATGATGGGAGCACATAGAAGTAACAGGTATATTCGACTCTTGGACTATACCGTCATAACCATCACTAGGAAAAGCAGTAATACGGTCAAGCGGATTATACCTTCCGGCAAATAAGTCGTTAACATATGCTTTAGCTACTCTATTAGGAGTATCAGAAGAGTTAGGATCGTTTTTCCAATCTACTCCTAAAGCTGTGAGAAAGTCTCCGAAATGCTTAGAGGCTTTAGTTATAATTTCCTGCTTCTCTTTTTCTGTTAACCTGGCTTCAGGTCCTTCTTTTTCTTGTTTAGCTGCTAATTGAGTCGATATCCCGTTAGCAAACCCCGCTTGAACTAGCTCTGTTCCTTCTATAAACTTCTTCATTAATACTTAATATAGTTACTTTTCTCTATAATACAACTTTATTTTACTTTATTATCTATATTCCTCTAACGTAAAGTCTGTACCTGGTAGAGTATGTACCGATCTGTTATGATTTGTATATACTAACACTTCCGGGTCGTCTATCAGGAAATCACACCCTTCACAGTAGGAAGGATAATCTCCTGTAATATGTCCTTGTCTAAGTCTTTGATATTCTTCTCCATTCCAAATCTCATCAAAAGTACTTTCAGACATGTGACCTAAGACTGCTTCTTCATCTCTCCCTAATACCTGACAGCATGGATGGACTGCTCCTGTCTTCCCATCTAACCCTCCTGCTCGGATAGTTATTTCCGGAGCAAAGGGTCTACCGCAAGTCTTAACCTTCCCACTACGTTCATTTGGATTTTCATATACCCCAGACCAGTTATGCATTTTCCAAATCTCCCCTAAAGAATTTGTAGGTTTAATCCAATTATTTTTATACTCTTCTATTTCAAGATCTATTTGATTGTTATCTGTAATTAAATGGTATGAAGCTATCTCGGTAGAGGCACCTGTCTCTTTAATATACTCTTGTGCTTTTATAGCATTATCTTTTACAGTTTCAAATGCATCGATGTCCATCCATTTTTTATATACCTCTGGGTTGTACCCTATAATGGAAAAGCGTATGCGGGTTAGGCCGGCGTCAATACATTCTTTCATGAAGTCTCCTTTAAATCTATATCCGTTAGAGAAGATATAAGACATTAAGTTATGCTCTGTAAGTATTTTAATGTATTCCGGAAGTCGTCTGTTGAGGGTTGCTTCTCCTGATCCTTCTAGGTTTACTACTTTCGCGCCTCTTTTAGCGCATTCAATTACGTATTTTTCGAATTCATCTAGAGGCATCCGCTTTAAGAATCCTTTATGTCTCCCAGGGTTCGATTGAGGACACATTTGACACGTATAATTACATCCTCCGTTTATCTCAATAACTGCTCTCTCTATGTAAGGTTCTATTATCGTGTTTTTCATTTTTTACTTTTTAATATACTTTGATAAAAGTCATAGATGATTAAACCTCTCTCTCTTACTGTTTCAGTATTTTCCCAAAGTTTATATTTAAGAGGAAGTGTTAACAGTTCTTTTGCTTGTTGTAGATTTTCTCTACTAGGGTCTAATCTATATAACAGTATACTAGCTTCTACTATTCTGTTACATAGTAAATAGGATGCATCGCCGGGTTTTGAATGATGATCAACTATATCTTGTAAGGCTAGTTTTCCTTTATCTCTATTTTCAAGCTGTAGGTATGCAAAAGCTTTAATCCATAATATGCTAATCTTATTTCTATTCACACCAGGTGTTAATACATCGGGAATAATATTATGGATATCTTTTATCTTAGAAAGTACTTTTGCGATATAGAGAGATACTTCTCCGGCTCCTCCTTCAATTAGAATCCAACAAGTAGCTAAAACCTTATGCCAGTTTAAATTTAAATTACTAAAGTTTTTAATTTTACCTGCTATAATCTTTTCAACTTTATCTATATTCTTAAGTACGTATTCTACAGTATCTTTATCCAAACCGTACTGTAGTCTATTGCATCCATGTCTACAAAATATAGAGCTTATTTTTTGAGAGTTTAGTCCTCGAGCGGTCTCTGCGTCTAAATGCTCTGGGAGTAGTTTGAGGTAAGGTTCGAGATCGCTAGGTTTTATATCTTCAGGAGTTATTTCAGCTAACTGTTCATCTAACTCTACATACTGTAATCTGATTTTTTCAAAGACTGTTTCTACGAAGGAATCTCTTTCATCTTTCCCTAGGCCTTGAAAACCTTTATGAAACTCTTCATACCGTCTATAGTTTTTATAAAAGTTAGAATCTATAAAGTCTAAGATAATTCTATTCTGATTATGTAGTCCTTTATTGTGCTTATGTATATCTAAAGCTTTAGCAGGATTTGAGACTCCTTTAAGTTCTTTGTTTATTTTTTGCTCTATGTACTCGTAGGAGTATTTCATACGTATGTTATATCCCTGCAACGCTAGTTCTTTCTCCTCCTACTCTATCGGTTCCAGGTTCATATACAATAGTATTCTTTTCAAACTTATCTGGATCAAAAGTAGTATTAGTCTCAAAGAAGTAGTACGGTCCGTAGTAGTTCTCGGTAGTTAGGTCTTGAAATGGATTGCCTAGCGAAGTCTTGTCTGGGTAGGTCATTCGTCTCTTCCCGTTATAGGACCTAAAATCCCTCTCAGTAACTCTATACCATGTACCGTTCTTTCCTTCTATTTCAAGGACGTAATGCGTCTCATAGCCCCAATGCTCTAGCTTACCGGTAAATCCTTTCTTTTCTGCCATACTAATATTACTTTTTAATACCTAATGAAAATATAACACCTCCAAATAGAGATAAAAAGGCGAACCCTATCTCATTCTCAACACCAGAGAAGTGTACATACTCTTGAGCAATTCCTACTACTGTAGATACTCCTAAACCTAAAGCAAGTACTGCTCCTATTAGGAATTTAAAGTCGATTTTTTTTAACATAACTCTTATTCTTTTTATTATTATACCTAAAGATACGAACTCGCCGCTTAGGAAGCAAGCTTTTTTTAATTTTTTTTTACTCCGGTAATAGTCCGGCTTTCTCGATAGCAGTCCATACTCTTGACTTCCATAAATCTACAGAAGCTCCTTCTACCTTTCTTATACCTTGAACGGTACATTCAGCTAGTTGAGCGATACAGCGGTCAAAGCATTCATCTGCTTTACTTAGTTGGTTGTTTTTTACGAAATCTTTACCTTGTTTAAAGGTATTTTTAATTGTACTAATCATAACTTTTTTTTCTATTAATTTATATAGTTGGGTTTATTTTCTTCTTCTAGTTGATAGTCTAATGATAATAAGGTACACATATCTAATAATTGCTGCGGGTACTGTTGAGCTAAAGTTATTAGATCTTGCTCTTCTATGTACTTAAATACGTCTGAGGCTTTTATATTCATTTAATTGTTTCTCTACTTTACTCCAGTATTTCTCAGTACGTTTAATTTTTCTCCATCTAGGACCCCCATTCCAACTTCTAGCAATTGCTTCAAAGTTATTATCTCTATGGTAATAATTTTTCCATATCATAAACATTTCAATAGATTTTTCTCTACTAAATCTATCTTTTAGTTTAAAGCGTTTTTCAACTTTCTGCTTTTTAAGTATGCGATTTATTTCTGCAACCATTATAGGTCTAATCTGCAGTACTCCTACTGATGGTTTTCCTAAGTGTTTATCTCCCACAGCGTTTTCTATACCTCTTGATTCTACGAAAATTAAGGCATTGAGGAGATCTTGAACAGAGTCAATAGTGGGAATAGTATCTCTTGTACTTTTTTCTGCTTCTACATTAATCTCTTCTATCTTCTCTGTCTCAGTTGTACCTGTAAAGGTATAGGTAGTCATTCCAGTTATACCCAAGGCTATTAATATAAGGTAAGGTTTCATCATGGTGTCTTATTTTGAATTAGCTTCTGCAATAGTTAACGTACTTGCTTGCTCTATATACTTATCTATCTCTTCTGTTCCTTCCCAGGTACGCGTTTCAAAAGGAACACCTCCTATAGAAGCAAGTCGTGTAATGAATACATCCTGTCCCTTACTAACTCTATCTACAGTTAGCAATAACCCGTTATCAAATAGCTCAGAAGCTACTAAGTTATTATCAAATTTTAAATCTTCTACCTTTATCATAGTATAAAGATACGAACTAATACTTTAAGAAACAAGCCTTTTTTTTAAAACAGGTTAAATAAATCTTTATCAATATCGTATTTTTTCAAGTTTTGATTCTTATCGTCCTGTTTGAGAAGTTTATCTGCTATACGTTCTAGTTTTTTGGACCTCTGTAGGCGTTTCTTCTCCTCTACTTTTGCTACGTTCTTATGGTTGTACGGACAGTGAAGGCATTTATTACCGCAGCAAGTACCTCTCTTCAGGTGATAAGCTTCTGTGAATACTACTAATCCCTCCTCGTTAGTATAATAATCAGCCATAGTATATTACTTAAGTTTAGCTCTTACCTTATCAGATATTGGGATGGCATCTCCCATCTCGTCGATTCTTACAAATGTAATATTCGTAGCTAATATAGTATTTTGCTTGCCGTTATAAACGTTATGGGATCGAGCTTCCATATAGAGCGTTAGAGAGCTAGTTCCAATCTTCCTAACATCAGCATATATCTTCAACAGTTGACCTTCTTTTGCAGGCTTATTAAATACACATTTATCAATAGATTTAGTTACCATTCGAGGTGTGTCGCAGAACTCAGAAGCGTAGGAAGCGGCTGCTGAGTCTAGCCATGCCAGTAATTTTCCTCCGAAGAGGTTACCGTGAAAACCTAAATCAGACTTTTTAATTGGATGCTGGGTAATGTAATGCATTTTCTTGTGGTTTATTCTGGCCTGCTTATATAATCTTCCTCGTCGCTATGTGCTAAGCCTAGTTTCTCAAGCTGCTGTAGTTGAAAATCATCTAACTCCCATTCAGGCTCTTTTCCTTGACCATTGGTAGTAAAGTCTTCGAGATGGGTTAATTCTTTCTTAGTAAATATATTACCAATAGTAAGGAAGTAGCAGTTGTAACAGAGAAGCTCTACGTTATCTAACTTATAGTTTTGCTTATTTCCGTCTTTGAAGTTGAAGAGCAGGGGTACTTTATGATCGAGTACTCTATGTTCTTGAAAATCGCAACAGTTACATCTCTCTGCTAAATATCCCTCTAATATAAGCCTTTGCTTAATCTTTTCAGGTTTAAAGCTATGAGGAGTAGCGCGGCCTTCTATAATATCTAAAAGACTATTCTCTTCCTTCTTCTTACTTCTTTTAAGAAATTTAGGGATACCTTTCCCGAATTGATTTTTATGCTGTTCCCATAGGTTAGGAAATCCAGGTTCGGTTGCTTCATAAAGCTTTGCCCACTTCTTGTAGTGAGGGAAGGAAACATTAAGGTACCTTGCTGCTGCTGCATTTGATTTAGTATGCTTCATAGCTTGCAGACATTGGTCTTTAGATAGGTCCTTTCTAGGACCTCCCATACCGAAATAGTTACCTTCTTTCTTTTTCATTCTGAGGTTGGTAGATACTAATCTAAAGTATTCTTACGTATATCATCCTTAACATACTCCTTGTAGTCTTCTTCTGAGACTAGTATGATGTCGTTGTAGGTATCTTCTCCTTCTCCTCCTGTAATGGTAATTGCTTGTTTTCTACCTACTGTTGAACAGCCTACACATACTTTTGTCCCCGGGAGGGCTTTTAACCTTGCTGCAGGTATTTCGTCGCTGCATTTAATACATAACTCCATATTTATTTTTATTTACTATTTTCAAACTTATACCGGATATATTCAAATAAGTCCTCCGGTCCATTAAACTTATAACCTACTCCGGCATCATCACAATACTCGTAAATCTTACCGGAGGAGTCTTTTCTATCGTGTATATACCACCATATAGCATCTGCTGCTTCTTCTATATACATAAAATCTATTAAGTCTTCTATAACATCCCAATATGTTTCTGCTATTGTTGCTATACTGAGCCCGTACTCTTCATATATCTTTACCTCGTTAGCTTGTAGCTTCTCCATATTATTGATTACCTTACAGAAGAGTTCTTTTTCTCCTTGTAACAGATCCTCATGTATCTCATCCTCCATAGTACCTACACGGAACTTAACTTTTAAAAGATTCTCTAAAGTACTTTGTATAAAATTTCTCTCTATCAATTTTTTAATCCTTTATTGCTACTACTGCGTATAACTCTAAGAACTTCACCTCAGGTAGGTTTTTTATTCTAGAGAAGATGCTTATCGCTTCCTCCATAGACTTAAAAGTTCCAGATGTAATAAACTCTTTCTTCGGGTCTCTTTTTACGTGGTATCCTATTTTCATAAAGCTTCGATTAGTTTTTTTACTGCTGCACATTTATTATAGTCTTCTTCTCTTTCTGCCATCTTTAATATTGTATTTAAGAGGTTCTTATACTGGTTCTCTTCTAAAATGTAGTCTTCTTCCTGTTTAGGTACCCGAAACGCTATAAAACTGTTTTTTCTCTGAGTGATAGCTTCTACGAGATTAGTGAATAAGTGTTCAGTTATAATGTATTGAAACTCTGGACTTGTTAGAGCTGTTTCAATACCTTCCTGATCTAGTTCTTCTAGTTCATCCTCTCCGGTGAGGTCCAAATATATTATACCTGTTTCTTCTTCTCTTTCTATCTCGTCTTTCATCTGTGTATAAATATACGAAAAGTTAAGTTAAGAATCAAGTTATATGTCAAAGCTTAATTAATTCGTTCTGGTATCCTTTTAAGGAGTTAATTTTGATTCTTAGATTTCCTAATTCAAATTCTCCTATCTCACCACTATCTTGAAGTATTTCTGAAAGCTGTTGGATAATTTGAAAGTCTTGCTGCGTAAAGCTACTACCATCTAGTCTGACTACTATGTCTGAATTGGTTGATTGGTTTATTTTACTACTTAAATCTAAGGATGTGTTCGGTTGTTCTTTTTTAATATACCTTTTAATTTCAGCTTCGTGTAAGTCGACATGGATTCTACTACACCAAGGTTCTAATAGTTCAAGTAATTGTGAGTTTGAATTAAATATTCTAAATTCAATATCATATTTAGGCGGTACAATCGGTTTCATCAAAGCGTCATGCTTACAATAATGTCCCCACTTTCTAAGGAAGTTTCGAGTGGAGCGTTGATTCTGAGTTAGCCACTCATCGGTTTCTCTGTTCTTCATAAATACTTCACCGTTTGGGTTTCGCTTTGCTCCATCTGCAAATCTACTGCCTCTACAGGTCATATGGTATACGAAACCATCCCAGGTCTGGATGAACTTATACCCATTTAAATGGAATCTATTAAAGATATCGGTATCTTCTTTTGACTGCGGTGCAAATAGTGGGTCGTGTCCACCGATCGAAGTAAAATCTTCTTTGAATAAAAACCAAGGTGCGAAGATACCTTCTGTCGTTCTACCTTGTTTTAATGATGGTATCTGATGTAGTAGCTTATCTTCCACCTCTACAAATTCTTCTGGCTCGATACCAAAATCTATCAAAACCTTCTCAGGTCCGTCAGGATGTAAGGGCGGTTCAATACGGGTTAATGAAACAACACTTAGTGGTTTTAAGTGTTCTAATACAGATTCTAATGCGCCAGGGCAGAGGTACATATCTGCATGATAGATCCCTACAATGGGTGTGGTTGCTACTTCATTGATTAATCTATCATATAAAATTGTATGCCCCAATCGAGTTGGTCCTTCGTTTCGGATTGCTTTGAAGTTCGGGTCCTCTTTCATCATCTTCTGACACCATTCCCAGGTCCCGTCGTTACTAAAATCATCAGCAACACAAATGGTTGGTTCATCTCCACCATTCTTTCTAATTGATTCATACGACCATTTTAGATACTTTAGATTGTTTCTACTTGGTTGAATGAATGATATATCTTTTTTACTTAACATATTTTTGTCTTTAGGTACTAATTCGGCTGGGTATGCTACTATGTCTTCTCCTGATTTAATGTGTTTGAATAGATTCATAAACTGTTTTTTATCTAATCCGTGAGTTAAGGATTCTAAAGCACAGTTTCTAGGTTCTTGCTGCTGGAAGGGTACATAATCTATCTCATGAAGTATGTCGTATAGATTTTCAACTTCTCTTTTAGAGAGTGCAGGGTAAAGTTCTACCTCTAATATAGGACGTATCTCTTTTAATAAGTTCTTGTTTGATCTAAGTATTTTATAATCGTAACCTTCGGTATCTATTTTTATAAACTTAATTTTACCCCAATCTTCTCTCGATAGATTCTCCTCTAACCAGGTTGTTAGATTTACTCCTTCTACTTGTAAAGGAACAACATGTCCAGTAGCTCCAACACCTCTATCAATTTCTTCTGCAAATCCTCCATTACAATAATCAGTATCGGAGTAATGGAAAGTATATGTACCAGGTTCTTCTGTAATGGCTTTATTTATAGGTATTATACCTAAATCAGGATTTAATTCACTATTCTTTTGCAAAATTTCAAATGCATGAGGATTGGCTTCGAAGGAGAATACTTTTCCTGTTCCTTTAACTGCTTGTGCATAAAGCATCGGTGTATCTCCGGTAAATGCTCCTATATCTATTACAATATCCCCTTCAGATAGATACTTTTCTTGCCTTAAAAGCTCTTCTACAGTAAACTTTTTTCTATGTACATAAGGATGCATCCAGTGGGCATAGTTAAAGTTGTACTTCTGTATTTTAATATTTTCTAAAGTATAGTTCATTATCTGTATATTTTTACCTTATCTGATTCTTCTAGCTGGGAGAAGAGTTTCTCTTCGTTGCTAAATGAATGTCCTTGTTTGTACTCTTCTATTTCTTCCCAGTAGTGGTTTTTAGACCAGCCGTCCTTATAAAAATTAAATCCGAAGCAGGAAATGTTAGATGTTAATAATGATAGAAATAAAACACCAACCATACCGCATGTTGCTTCTTGCCCGGTTATTGAATTACAGTACTGTGTAAATGGTGGATTTATAAAATAAACTTTATTCTGTGGAGTATTTTTTAAGATACCTTCTACCATTTCTTGGTGATTCCATGATTTAACAATTAGAACTTCATTGTGTAGGTTTGATACAAAGTTTGGATCGTGTGATTTAAATCTGTTGGGATCTGAGCTTGCGTTAAATGCGTGTCCGTTCATAAACCGTATATCTGTTTTTGAACCAACGTACTTTTCATAACCTTCTACTCTTGATGCATTAAATCTAACTACTATGTCGTGTTTATCTATCAAATCACCGTATTCGCTATCTAATAAAATACCGCTACTTCCGACGACTGCGATTGATTTATCTATTAGTGAATTAAAGTAGGATGTATTGTAGTTTAACAGTAAATCTACTTCCCCTATATTATTAATATCAATCTTCATTATTTATACGCATTTACACATAACTGCCCGCCTGCTATTCTACGTTGTCCGCCTATTTCTAATTTCATAATTTTTGTTTTATAATATTTTCAACTATCTCCCAATCATCTTCTGAGTCTATTTCAAAGTATGTTTTATCGTTCATTATACTGCATCCGATGTTACCGCTCAATCTATTATTATCTTTTAGGATTTTAGAACTATGGTTTATATAGAATGCTCCATTCTCTACATAATAGCCATCCCAATCTTGCCGTCTCGGTCTATTAGAGGTACTATAGTTGAGTGGGGAGCCGTTTCTATGCCATATAAATCTTTTTTGCTTAACCACCGATAAGACACTATCAAATTCCTTGTACATTTCGATACCGTTATTGATATCTGTAGATGTTGTTAAAGGTGATGTAGCTTGTACTAGTATTATATCGTTATTAAGGTTTAAATTAGTTATAACCTCAATTAATACATCCTCAGTTGAAGATTCATCTTTTGAATTTTTAGGATCTCTAATGTAAGTAGTAAGTTTCATATCAAAACCTTGTATTAGATTCTTGTATTTTTTGTCAGTTGCTACAATAATCTGATCAACATTAGAATTCTGTAATGCATCTAAGACCCACCATACTAACGGTTTACCGTTTAATAACTTAATATTTTTATCCGGTATCCCCTTCGATCCAGCTCTTATTGGTACTATTGCTATCATTTACCTCTTAAGGATTCTCTTTTACTTAACTCACTTTTTAAGAGTATTCGTTCTGAATTACCGCCTAATGCATTTTCGATATCTCTAATACCTTTAACTAACTTCATTAATCCAGCTGGTTCTACAGAAGCTATTTGATCTGATCCCCACATCGTTCTATCTAATGTAATATGCCTCTCTACCCAAGTAACCCCCATTGGTATAGTAGCAAATGTTGTTACCAGTCCATACTCATGGCCACTATAGCCCACTTCTTTACCATATTTGTGTTTCAACCAGTGGATGTATTCGAGGTTTAATTCATTAATTGGTGAAGGGTAAGTTGAATTAGTATGCATAATGACATCCGCATCTGAGTATTTAACAGCTAATTCTATTTCTTCCTCAGTAGACATACCGGTTGATATAATCAAATAGTCAAATTTACTACGAGCATAATCTACTAGCTCTTTATCGGTAATTAACGCTGATGGTACTTTTGTGATACTACCATAGTTAGCCATGAAGTCAACTGAATCTTTATCCCATACAGATGCAAACCAACCGATACCTTTTTCTTTGCAGTATCTATCAATCTCATCATACTCTTCTTTACCAAACTCAACTTTGTACTTATACTCTAAGTAAGTCATATCACCCCATGGAGTGGATTTTGGTTTAGATTTCTGTTCTTCAGGAACACATACATCAGGATTTCTTTTTTGAAACTTAACGTAATCACATCCCGCTAATACTGCAGAATCAATCAGTTTCTTACATAGTTTTAAATCGCCATTGTGATTTATTCCGATTTCACCTATTATCTTTACACTCATTTTTTATATATTAAATAAACAGTATTATTTCGAACATAAAACATATCTTCTTTATATCCAAATTCGACTGCTATGGGGTTAATTAAACTTTTCCATTCATTTTGTGATTTACGATTTATATGTAATTCAACTCCGTTTCTAATACTTGAACCCATAGCTATAGCATGGCAAACGTATTTGTTAGATACTCTAAATGCTTCTTTCAATGAATCAATTTCGATTTCAACTGGTATATGTTCTATCCCATCTAAAAAATACACTAAATCAAATTTGTTATCTTCAAATGGAAGTTGGTGACAACTACCAACAAACGTATCAAATTCATTATTAACTTTTTGAATAGCGTTAGAACTGATATCGATACCAGTGGGTGTACATCCTAATGTATTAACATAGTCCATAACAGTACCACCGCCACAAGCAATGTCTAAACAATTTTTTGAATCTAATACTATTTCTGCAAACCTATTAGAGAATTTAAAATTTAAGTTTTTTAAGTCGTTAACTTGCCGTAGTCCCAATCCATACTCCATTGAAGAGTGGACTTTTTCATATTTTTCTTTTTCTTTATTTACTATGTTCATGATTCAAATAATTTAAAAAAGTTGATAGTTGTTCTATACTTTTTATAGCGGTTGTCGGTTCCGATGGGTTGGGGTTTTTCCAAGGGTCGTTCAGGTAATGTCCGCAAAACCTATTATGTGCATTATCCAAATTAATTAATTCCTTATCAAACTCAACACCATCTTTTTCATATAATTTAGAAAACCAAGGAATTAATTTCTCTTTAATATTAGATTCTCCCAACAAGTTATATAGTTTATTGGTATCAGGCCTATACTTAACATTATTATCGACAGCCTCTTCTAAGCAATCTGCTATTTCTTCAATATCGTATTCAAGATTACCCCAAGGTTTAGCATCAACTGCTGTTTGGTGTTTTTTAAAGGGTACGCTGTTCGTATCATCTAAGTAATCTACCAAAGCTCCCTTATGGTGCTTAAAATAAACAGCAGTACATCCGCATACAATACCTTCATGTAATGCTCTACACGTGCCCTCACCTTCAGAACCTTTATATACTACTTTCGAGTTATTATACAAAAAAGAAATACTTCGCTGAGACATTCCCAAGAAGCCCAACTCTGGAGATAGTTTACATACATTTATGTATTTTCTTTCTTCGTAAGAAAAATTATCATTTATATACTGAACTAATTCGGTTTCAAACCTACCATCACCTTCATTTTCAGGAGTAGGGATTACCAATAATGTATTGTAGTACTTATTCCTATCAAAAAGTACTCTTAGAGCTTTAACTAGGTCTAAAACATGCTTAAATTTAATGGCTCTACTTACTGTAATTATATCATAGAATTTATTTTCAATGCCCATATCCTTAAAAAAGGAAGGTAAAAAATTTCTATCCAACCAAGGTATATTTAAAGTATGGTTATTATGAATTTCTATTAGAGATGGTGAGGAGAAACAATAATCAATATCGGTCGGATAATTAATTTTTCCATGATATCTAGCTGCATTAAACCCTAAGTAAAATTGAGTTTTTAAATCTGCTACAACTGGTGTTGTAGTTTCTCTATTTTTCCAAAAAAATTCCCATTCATTATGGGTAAATGTAATTAACCCTTTGTTTTTTGTTTTAGGATTTGGGTATTTAAGTATATGTGCCATTATATGTAATTTTTACCCCACTTTTCTTCACTCATTTGAATTCTTTGTGGGTGCTTCTCAAAATAGTAATTAGTATAAGTATATCTTGAACCGGATTCAATATTTAATCCCCTATGAATAAACGATGTATCTGCAAATATAACAGTTCCTTTTTTACCAGTTACCTTAAATGGCTCTATACTATTCTCTCTACAAAACTCATCAACTATGGAATCATCGTACCTGGTTGCTTTTCCGATACCATCTCTGGTTTGTAAATCAAATTGGTTAGATAGAGGTAGGAATGAGAAAGGGCCTGATTCTTCAGTTATGTCTGTAAGGTATACAATTGTTTTAATTTGTTTATTTCTGTTATCTCTATGCCATCCTCCACCGCTGTTAGTGATTTGATCTGAGTTGTGTTGAACCTTCCCTCCTAATACAAAATGACTTACTACAGGATAGCCGAAATACTCTGTACCGACACTTAGTAGAAGCTCATTATCTGCAAATTCTTTAGCAGTACTATACCGGTTTTCCATTTTAAATACTCTAAAATCACCCGATGTTCCTTCTTTAGCTTCAGATTGTACTTTATCTTTATATGTTACTAAAGCATCTTCTATATGAGATACTGCGCTATCACACCAATCTGATGGGAAATAATCTTCTATTACGCAAATACCTACCTGATTTAAATTTTCTAATATTTGTTCTTTCATATTTCGTCTATTCTTTTTGTTTTATCGCAGATCAATAAGTCATAAGCAGGTTTCTCTCCCACGCTTAGATTATGGTATTTACACCCCCACTTTTCCAATTGCTTTTCCGTTAGGTCGTACCAGTCTAACTTAGTTACTGTCCCTCTAGCAGTCCAGTACGTTATAGTATGACCTTCTTCGTATAATGCGTTTATTTTTGCAATGTTAGCTATATCAGGTTCTGCTAAGGGGTACTCTCTTTTATCTGGGTAGTTACATATGGTTTCGTCTATGTCTACGTAAATAATCATAAGGTACCGTAGTAGTTATTTTGTCTTTCTTGTCTTTCTATTGTTTTAGGGTGCTTGAAAGCCCATAGCTCGTCTAGTGGTAGGTTGGTTACTGTATCGTATCCTTCTAGTACTTCATGCACCTTATTTACCCATTTAATAGAATCGTTATTTTTATAGATTCTCTGCTGGGCATCCGGCCAGTTCACCCAGCCTTTCTCGTTAACATTCCATCCCCATTTTTTAATATGCTCATCTGTTAGACCTTCTACAGTATTTACTCTCGGAACCATAATCATATCGACATCATTCTCTTCCAGCACAATAGGTATATTTTCCATAAACGTTGCAGTAGGCATCTCGTCAGCATCGATATTAATAATATAGTCTCCTTCACATAATGCTGTAAGGTGATTTTTAAATCTATCAAAATGTCCATCAAAAGGATAAGCATGCCATCTAAATTTACTTTCTGCTACGTTTTGACTTCTTAAGTACTGTTCAACAGAAGTAGATCCGCCCATGTTATCGTATAGAACTACAATCTCATCTTCTATTCTTTTATGTTCTGACAAGAAAGAGAGTAGTCTTTGGATCTCGTTTAGTTCGTCTTTGACGGTGATAGCATAACTTATTTTCATAACTCTAATATACGAACTATTCGTTAAACATGCCAATATAATCTAAAGCTTCTATGAAATCCTTTTCTATAAAATCTTTTTTAGTTCCCATATCCATCCTCATAGAATAGTATTCATTCTCTTTACCGGGTATCGGATACTTTTCTTTCTCTTCCTCTTTAACAGGAACTGCCTTTACTGCAGTCCATCTCCAATTATCTTTAGTATTTCCGTTAGCAAACACCATTCCTTTATCTGGTATGTTTATAGTTTGAGGTATCCATATATTGCGAGTTTCAGGATTCATCCATAGTAGATCTTTATGCAATTCCGGAAGGCTTTCCATCTGAAGTTCATAGAATTCATTCCCTTCTATCATTACACTGTTGCTACTATACCCGCACCCAAAGCATTGCTTAATACTTATGTCTGCTGTTACTTCTTGAACATAACATGCATCTCCGCTGCACTTCTCGCAAATAGTTAACTTATCCTTTTCAATCATTTACTATATTTTTTTAAGTTTAGGTAATTTTAATTTAGGTAGTTCTAAATTACTACCTTTCGAATCTCCTATTTTTTTCAATTTAGGGAGTTGTAGTTCCACTTTCTTAGCAATTTTAGGAACTAGAGCTTCTAATCTCTCTCCTAAATGATCTTTCATAGCTTCCCAGCTAAACTCCGTTCTAGATTTATAGGCTTGTCTTTTAGCTTTGTCTTTATAGGGTTTGTATTTCTCGAATATATCTCTCATATGAGCACCTACTTGCGGGTAATCTACTGTCATCCATTGACCTTCCTTTATTAACCATTTATTAGCCGCTGAAGGATGTATAGGTGTTAACTCTCCTCCTATTAAAGAAGTAAATTCAGGGTTGAGGAAGTCTGTATGCCCTGACCAGTTGGTTGTTAATAATGGTTTCTGTGAGGTTGTAAACTCTAATAAAGGTCTTCCGAATCCTTCTCCTTTAGTTAAACTAACCATTGCTTTAACTTTTGGGTGATTGTAGAGTTCATTCATCTCTTTATCAGTTAAATCTCCATTCAAAAGGTATACATTGGGAATATTCTTAGATTTTACTGTCTTTTTTATAGTTTCAATCTTCTTAAGTATTGCATCTCTTCCCATATACGAACTAGTTCCTTGACTAACTTTTAAGAGTAGTGCTGGTTTCTTAGCTTTATTCTTAAAGGTCTCGTAAAATACCTTAAGCATCATTCCAATGTTCTTTCTATCTTCCCCTATATCTCCCGGTAGCCACATACCGCAATGTAGGAAAGCAAACGATTCTTTAATGTCTGAAAGGTTTATACTGGATTTCTCATTGTCTTTTAATGGCCGGTATGTCTCTATATCAACTCCTTCAAATAGCACTTCTACAGGTTTTTGTAGAGATATTTTAGCTATCGTCTGTTTAGTATTCTGATCTTTCTTTTCAAAATTAACTTGCTCAAAAACATCTTTAGAATGCTTAGATGATACAAAAGTAACATCCATTCTATTAAGACCCTCAATCCAATCAGGTGCACATACGGTACTTTCTATACCGGCAGTAAATCCTATATTATATTTTCCTATAGGTTGAAATTCACTCGGGATAGTTACTTGAGCCCAGATATCAGGCTTCTCCGTAATATTATGTACGATGTGCTTGGTTAGGAAACTCCACTCGGGATTATCTTCTATAAAGCCCCAAGGAGTGCTTCCCCATCTTTGAGGTAGTATTTTAACATCATACTTGTCTAAGGCTATAATTGCTTTAACTAAGTCTCTTGATCTTGCAGAATATCCACTATAGCAATCTATCGGACAACTTATAACAAATGTATTTTTCATTTATAACTTTAATTTAATATACTAATTCGTGATTTACAACTTTCTTTTCCTGGTTTCCGGCAAGTATTAACTCATACTTCTCTCTAGGCTTCCAGGTCTTAAATAACGCATCTAGGTTCTTTATAACCCTCTCTCCCATTATCTTAGAAGTAAAACCTGCTTCAGGTCCAGTAGCCCATTCAAGACCTTTACGACCTCTTTCTATTCTTTGCTCAGAACTTAAATTATAGAGTTCTCCCAATTGTTTTGCTGCATCTTCAGGAGTACATCTATCATCCCAAATATAAGGAGTAACAGGGGATCCTACAATCGACTTATTAGATGGATATACAGGGAATGCCCATTCACCGTGTGATGTATAAGTCTTATTATGGTTAGAAGGTACTTTAGCGTCTGGGGTGAACCAATCACTGTTAGCATCTACAAATCTCATCTGGTCTTGCATACCGCCTGTTACGTTGGCTACAAAAGGAGTACCTGTTAATAACGATTCAGTTAATGCTAGTCCCCATCCTTCGTTAGAGGAAAGTAAGATAGTAGCGTCTGCTATATTATATAGGTAGTTCATCTCTTGAGGGGATAGTTGACCGCCTGTAAAATGAATATTATATCCCTGCTCGGATGGAGCTAGTAGATCTATTACGGCATTTAAATCAGTTCCGTTATTATCAACCGGCTGGGTATGTAGTAGAAGTAATGCCTTCTCTTTGTCTTCCTGGGATAGAGTATCTACGAAGTATTTAAAGGCTAGAATCGTATCAGGAATCTGCTTACGTCTAATATTTCTTGAATTAAATAATACGGTAAAGTTGATATCCTTACCCTGCTTCATCTTAGTTTCAAAGTCTACATAAGTCTTATCTACCTTCTCTAACTCCAATGGCTTGAATATTTCCGGACTAACACCGTGAGGTACATATTCGATAATCTTTCCTTCTGCCTTATCTCCTAATACAAGTTTATTGATATTAACCGTCTGCTTTGAGATACCTAATAAGGCATCACAGGATTCATAGAAGGTCTTATTGTAGATGGGAGCTGGATAGTTATCCCAAATATTAAGATATGCAATAGGTGTCTTTTTTCTTAGTTCTGCTTCCATCTCAAATAACCACGTCCAGTATCTTGGATCGGTGATAATAAAGATAGCATCTATCTTCTCTTGTTTAATAATACCTCTAAGTAGATCCGGGTTACCATATCCGGAGATCGGATGTATGGTAACAGATGCGTCGGAGATATTATTTTGTTTTGAGATATCGGCAGAGAGATCAAACCTCTTACCTTCATCCGGATGCTTTACCGCACCGCCTAGATTAACCCAGTTATAGCGGTGAGAGGTGTTAATGATAATCTCCCGTCCCATATGGGCAACGCCCGAATGAGCGCGAATATCGTCCGACAATAAGAGGATCTTCTTTCTTTCTTCTTTCTTAATGTAACCTTGCTGTTTATTCATTTAACTAATAGTCTTTTTTATAACTTTATACTCGATCATACTCAATGCGATTGCTTAGATCTAGAATCATGGCCTCTGCCGATTCGTAGTCGCGATCCTCTAACAGCATTAGAATGCCTTGCAGCTCGCGATAGAGTCTCTCTTTTACCTCTTTTTCCATAACTTTAATATAATAACTTATCTTTTAATAACCAACTTCGTAGATGATTATTTATCCTTCAAAGATAATACAAGGTTCTTGAACCTCTCATCGGTTAGGTACATCTCCAAACAGGTATCAACTAGGTAGGTTAGTGTATATTTGTCTCTAACACACTCTACTTTGAAATCATTAAACTTGTCTCTGTCTACTTTTACCGACGTTAAAATTCGATCTGTTTTTGTCTTATTCATATTTATACATATATAGATATCTTAAAATATTAGAGTAGGAGCCTAATTGAAGTATCACCCCAGATCCCCCATAACCCGTACTGTGTCTTAAGAGCTCCTAGTGTGCCTGCGAGTATATATATGTGGGAAATTTCGCGAGACATTTTTTTATCTACGCCCCCCGCCCCTTGCTGCATAGCTCTGGCTTATCTGCAAATGCACAAAACTTACAATTGGATTGAGATGGTCTCATTTCAAACTCTCTCTCTTTATAACTGCCGTCCTTCTCAAAGCATCCTTCGATGAACTCCTTTACTACTGCTACTGCTTTTTTAGTCTTTATAGGTCCTGATGCAGGTCTAAATTCTGATATCCTTGGTTGAGGGAAGTCGCTTTCTTCCCATATCTTTCTTTTTACTATTATAAAAGATACTTCTATCTTTTCCTTAGGTACGTTGAATTGCCGTGAGAAGAATTCTTTATACAATATAAGTTGATTCTGTTTCATGACATCCTTCCTTGCGTTTTTATTCCATCCTCTTGTACTGGTCTTGAAGTCTACTATCTTAAACGTTTCTGTTTCTTCGTGATAAAGTACTGCGTCTATAAATCCTTTGAATAAAGTATTTTCATACTCGCGTTCTGGAGTTATTAGTATTGGGATCTCGATTCCGGCTAGATGCCATCCTCTCTTTTGAATAAAACCTCCTTTTTTTCTCTTCCATTCCCTTAGGATGCTTACTCCATCTTGGTAGAATTCTTCAAGTTCTGCTGCTGTTGAGAAGTGCTCTCCATTTCTCTCCTTTCCTATTTTATAATTCTTTCGCATTTCGAGCTTTAGAAGCTCTTCTACGTCTAAGCTTTCTGCTGCTTTTACGGAATCGTTATAAAACTTTTCATAGTATTCTTGTATCACTTCATGGAAACTAGTTCCAAAGCTAGTATGAATACTATCCTTATAAACTTGAAGCTTATCCTTGTAGTTCAGTTTCCAGGAATGGGGACACCTATGAAACATAGAGATTTGAGAGTAGCTTATATTTTTTTGCCCTCTAGCATAATCTACAGCTCCTGCTTCATATGCCTTAATCTCTTTTAGTATCTTAGGTATCCTCTTCTTTGCCATAGTACTTACTTCTTAAGTTCTATTCGTAGCTTTTCCATATACAGTAACATATCCATCATCTCCTCCATAGCGTGATTTATCCATTCATCAGTGGTGAGATCATCTCTATCCATTGTAGCGTTATACTTATTATAACCTACTTCTGCTCTAGCTACAAACTTCTTATTAATACTCTGTACTACTGAGTCGGGTTGAAATCCTTCGTAGTTAATCTTGTTCATTCGATTCGCTTCCAAATTCTTCTCTTAATTCTTTGGGTAAGGTCTCTACTAGGATTTCTTTAGTCTTTAAATCGTAGAATACAGGAATCGGCATTATACCATCTTCTGCTGTACCTGTTACGAATTTAGAAACTTTCCTGAGGATAACTCCTTCAGAGAATAATTGGTTACCGTCTTTAGAGAGCACTGGTGTAGTATTCTTTAAATCGATGTTCATCTGCGGTGCTTGTGGTTGATTCATTTTAATTATATAATTTTACTGTTCTAATGTATAGTCTCCGTATATAGAATACGTCTTTGGTTTTTCTTCTGGTATTTCTATCTCTTCGGTTGTAATTGCAAAGAGTTTTCCTTTCAAGGGCTCTAATCTAAAATCAGCTTTTAGTTCTTTCTTTTCAAACCATGCCTGAAGAGTGTCTGCTATACCTTGCCGTACTTTAGTTTCCCCTTCTAGTAGCCATTGATCTCCCGGAGGTACTCTTTTTGCAATTAACGTAAGTGTTTCTTTAATTTCTTTATTCATTCTCTTTTACTTCTATAAATTCAACTTCTTCGATTTCGTTTACAAAGTAGTATGTATCTCCACTCTTAAAAACCTTCTCTGCCATCCAATAGGCTCTCATTTCGTCGGTAAGTTCTTTAGGTAGAATCTCTCCCGGGGGTACCGGGAGAGTTCTTCTTATCTCATACTGAGTATCGTTTATCTCTATTACTTTTCCGAGACCTATCATCTTACCCTAACAGCATATTAGGATCCATACCGGGCATACCGTTACTCGGGTTATTATTATCTGCTTCGCTTACATCTTCTGCTACTACTGCTTCGGTAAGCATTAACGTTCCTGCTACTGATGCGGCATTCTCTAAAGCGTTTCTAGTTACCTTAAATGGATCTAGTATACCTGCTTCTTTCATATTTACAATCTTACGATTATGAACGTGGTAACTATTCCAAGGACCTGCTGCAAGTACTTCTTCCGTAATATTATCAATTTCGTCTACTTCAAATCCGGCGTTAGATAGTATCTTTACAAACGGTGTAGTACATACCTCTTTAACTAAAATACTTCCTAAACTATCTCCTTCAAGAGCGGCGCTAGCATGTAGTAGTGCAGAACCTCCTCCTGGTACTATCCCTTGCTCGATAGCTGCCCTAGTTGCGTGAAGGGAATCCTCTACTCTATCTTTAGTTTCTTTCATCTCTAATTCAGAGCTTCCGCCTACATGTATTATAGATACGCCTCCGGTAAATTTACCTAGTCTTTCTTGAAGTTTTTCGGTTTCGAATGGAGTTTTAGAGTTATCAATTTGAGTTTTTAACTCGTCTATTCGTTTATCGATAGCTTCTGAATCTCCTTTACCGTCTATAATAATGCTATTTTCTTTCTGTATATTAGCTTTTCTTGCTGATCCGAACCATTCTCTATTAAGTCTGGATAGTTTCATTCCTTTTTCAGGACTGATTACAGCTCCTCCGGTAAGTACAGCGATATCTTCCATAATTAATTTACGTCTATCTCCGAAATCAGGAGCTTTAACAGCAGCTACTTTCAAAGTACCTCTCATTTTATTAACGATAAGAGTTGCTAAGGCTTCGTTATCGATATCTTCACATATAATTAATAGTGATTTATTTTCCGATGATACAGATTCTAGTACCGGAAGTAGATCTTTAGCTTGTGATAGCTTACCGTCGTAGATAAGAATATAGGGATTATCTAAGACTGCTGCCATAGTGGAGTTATCGTTAACAAAATATGGGGATTTATAGCCTCTATCGAACTGTATACCTTCTACAGTCTCTAAGTAAGTTTCACCTGTTCTTGATTCTTCTATAGTTACGATTCCATCTCTACCTACTGCATCTAAAGCAGATGTAATAAGATTCCCAACCATTTCATCGTTATTAGCAGAGATACTAGCAATTTGTTTTAGCTGATCTTCTGATGTGATCTCCTCTACAATATTCTCTTTAATATAGGTTACTATTTCTTTAACAGCTTCATCTACCTCTCTTTTTACTGCTACTGCGTTAGCGCCTTCGTCTAGGAGAGTTAGTCCTTTTGTAGTAATTGCTTGGGCGAGTAGAGTAGAGGTAGTAGTACCGTCTCCTGCAGAGTTAGCAGTATTAATAGCTGCTTGTTTAAGCATATCGATTGCTATTGATTGTACTGGGTTCTTTAGTGAGATAACTTTAGCTACCGTAACACCGTCTTTAGTAGATCTAACTTCCCCTGTTTCGTCTCTATACACTACATTTCGTCCATTAGGTCCTAGTGTAGATGTAACTGCATTTGCTAATAGGTCAATCCCGTCCAGTAATTGACGCCTAGCATCGTTTGAGTATTCTATTTGTTTATTCATGATTAGTCTTCTTTTTCTATTAATGCTAGTATTTGATTTTCTGGGCCGATGTAGTAGTCTTCTCCTTTAAATTCGAACTTAGTAAATCCCATCGTAGGTAATACTACTCTATCCCCTTCTTCGAAGATGGTCTTTACAAAACCTACACCTGGCATACTGTGGCCAGGTCCTACACTTATAATTTCTCCCATCTTATTCTTCTCACTTCCTAGGTCTGGGACTATTATATTCCCATGGTACTCTTCGTCAAGCTCTACAGGCTTTACGATTACTGCGTTATAAACTGCTTTTAATTTCATACTAATGTAAGATTCTTTAAGTTTTGTATTTTATTTGATAAATTCTCTGTATATTCTTTTAAGCTTTTATAGCTCTCTCCTCTAACTGTATCTTCTACCATCCTCCTTAAACATACTTCTATGGTTGAATGAAACCCTAAGGTAGCCCATCTCAGGTTTCCGTCTTTCCTACTACTTAAATGTTTCTCTAAGCAGTACTGGTACTGATCCATTTTTATACGGTATGGGTATAGTTTAGGATCTTCAATGTAGTTTGCTTTACTTTCTAATTCTTCTTGAGTCATATAACTTTTAATATTTAGTTTAATATAGGTACTTTTATGCGGGATTCCAACTTACTCTTTAAATTTCCATAGGTATCCTGCGCTGCGGGTTTTCTTATTTATTGCTATGGATATATTACTTGGACCACGGTTTACGTAAGCTGCAGCTTCCTTAAGTGAATTAAACGACTTTAACTGTTCTTTAGTCTCTGGATCTATCATTACTGTCTTTTTTGTATTTATTTCCCATGCTTTCTCTCGTGCTACATAGTATCCGGAAACTGTACCTCTCTTTTTAGCTGCGATAGACATGTTATTACGTGCTTTTAAGGTTCTCTTCTTTCCTCTATTACTCTCTGCTACTTTCGCTATGTGTTCGGGAGTTTTACTTTTTCCTTTGAGGGCTTTCGAAATAGCTTTTGAATGAGCTAATCGAGCTTCTTCGTATGCTCTCGAAGGTACTATGATCCAGTTCTCTGGTAATACCTTACCCCTTCCGTTACACATTCTCCAGAAAGCGTGAGCCCTTGAAGTGGTAGGGTTTTCTCGGTATAGTAGCCAATGTGCCAGAAAGTGTTCTCTTGCTGTTAGAGCTACTAAATTAGAGTCTTCGTCTAAACCTCCTTCGCTTTTAGGTATTATATGATGTATCTCTCTATAACCTTTTAATACTCTATTTTGCCCTTTTTCCATTAGTAGGTTGTAATGTTTCGTATAGTTCATACTTATACATAGGTTGAAAGTTTAGAAAGTTATTATTGTTAATGAGCATCACGTAAGTTCAATCCTATCTCTGGAGGTGCTTTTAATGTTACGCCTGGTAGTTGTGTGGTAGTCTCCATAATATGCTGTATTACTTTAGCAGCTTCTTCGGCTTGTTCCTCTACAACTTTTATTACTAACTGGTCATGTATTTGAGCTACTACTATTCCTTTTATTCCAACTTCTTTTAATTTCCTATTTATAGCTAATGCCGCTCTATTCACTACGGATGCTGCAAGGGATTGGATTTGGAAGTTCAATACATTGTTAAGAGCATTTTTATAATCTCTATACCATTGTAGTACTTGATCTTTACCGTATTCTCTTTCTAATTCCTTTCTCGTTCTCCAGTCCATAATAGACTCTCCGAAGATATCATAAACTGCTTTTCCTTTATCTAGATGTCTTACTCTTCCTACTTGGTTCTGGATAGTACCTGAGTTTTTAAACTTTGCTCTAGATTCTTTAATCCAGTTTGCAACTCCGGGAAAACCTTCTAGATAACCTTGGTGAAGTCTCTTTCCTTCCTCCTTAGATACTCCAATAGACATCGCAAGAGCGTAGGCAGACATTCCGTAAGCTATCCCTAGTGAATATCCTTTTGCTGTATTTCTTTTAGGAGCGTCTAACTTCTTAAGAAAATTAGGAGCTTTTTTATCTGCAGAGACTCCATCAGGATACTTATCTTTTTGATTATTTAGATTCTCTGTTCGTATTGCTACGGTAGAGTAAAAGTCGTGTCCTTTATTAAAGATTTCTTGCAATGCTTTATCGTTCGAAATAGATGCAAAGATGTGCGGCTCTAAAGACTCATAGTCATCGTCTACAAAAACTGTACCTGGATCGGAAATAAAGAATGCTCGGATGGTATTAGTATAATGTACGATGATTGGATCTGCTTCTCCTTCTTCTTTCGGTTTAGGTAGCTGCTGTAGGTCGGAACCGTATCTTCCGGAAACAGTACCGTTCTGTTTAAAGTACGGGTAGAAGCGTCCGTCTTCTGCTGCTTCGTAGAATCTATCTATATAGGTTGATTTAATTTTAAGCAGTTTATTATATAGTCTTAGATTCTTACACCATTCGTATTTAGCAGATAGTGCTTGGATGGCGTCGTCATCAAATTGAGCTTGACCTTTTGCAGTCTTAGATAAAGGTTTCTCTTTTAAGTAATCGAAAGCTATTTCAGCCATCTGCTTCTTAGACTGTATGTTTATCAACTCTCCATCATTAGAATCTTTCCAAAGTTTCATAGATACTCGGATAATAACTTCTTCTTCTAAATGATCTAATTCT
>Ga0209654_1000411_pt1 | contig 42189 bp, 47 predicted proteins | sample SaaInl1SG_22_DNA_FD_184646 | JGI IMG/M metagenome (GOLD analysis project Ga0209654, IMG submission 184646) | Marine microbial communities from expanding oxygen minimum zones in the Saanich Inlet - ESP_161SG_22_DNA (SPAdes) (version 2) | ecosystem: Environmental > Aquatic > Marine > Intertidal... | reverse complement strand
AGGCGACGGCGAAGATGGCGGCAACGAGATGGAAGAGCTGGAAAAGGCTCTCGCTGATCTTAAAATGCCAAAGGCCGCGCGTGAAAAGGCCGATGCAGAACTAAAGAAGCTCAAAAACATGGGGCCAATGAGCGCCGAGGCCACTGTTGTCCGCAATTATCTCGATTGGATTCTGGCTCTGCCATGGAAAAAGGCCAGCCGCCTGAAAAAAGATATCTCCGTCGCGCGTGAAATTCTCGATGCAGATCATTACGGCCTGGACAAGGTAAAAGACCGAATCATCGAATTTCTGGCTGTGCAACAGCGCACCAAGTCGATGAAAGGCCCAATCCTGTGTTTGGTTGGACCTCCTGGTGTTGGTAAAACATCGCTCGGCAAATCTATTGCCCGCGCGACCGGCCGTAAATATGTGCGCATGGCGCTTGGCGGTGTGCGTGATGAAGCGGAAATCAGGGGCCATCGCCGAACATATATCGGGTCGATGCCGGGGAAGATTGTTCAAGGCATGAAAAAGGCCGAGACCAATAACCCGCTATTCCTGCTTGATGAGATCGACAAGCTGGGCGCTGATTGGCGTGGTGATCCGACATCTGCATTGCTAGAGGTTCTGGATCCGGCGCAGAATAACAGCTTCCAAGACCATTACATGGAAGTCGATTTTGACCTTTCGAACGTGATGTTTATCACAACCGCGAACACCCTTAACATGCCCCAGCCGTTGCTGGACCGCATGGAGGTGATCCGTCTGTCTGGTTATACCGAAGATGAAAAGCTGGAAATTGCCAAGCGTCACCTGATCGAGCGCCAGATCGAAGATCACGGTCTAAAAGCCGGTGAGCTGACCATTACCGATGAGGCATTGCGGGCGACCATCCAGAAATACACCCGCGAGGCAGGGGTACGTAACCTAGAGCGTGAAATTGCCAAGATTGCCCGTAAAACGGTGACGGCCATTGTTCAGGGCAAGCATACCAGCATTGTTGTGACGCCAGAAAATATTGAAGAATTTCTGGGAGTTATCCGCTTCCGTCACAGTGAAATCGAAGAAGATGATCAGATTGGTGTGACCACAGGTCTGGCCTGGACCGAGGTTGGCGGCGAATTGCTCCAAATCGAGGCAGTGCGTGTGCCGGGTAAGGGCAAGGTAACGGCCACGGGTAAATTGGGCGATGTGATGAAGGAATCCATTCAGGCAGCTGAATTCTTCATCAAGTCGCGGGCGTCTGCCTATGGCATTGATCTGTCTGATTTGGCGCAACATGATCTGCATGTGCATGTACCAGAAGGCGCAACACCAAAGGATGGGCCGTCTGCTGGTGTGGCAATGGCGACATCTATCATTTCTGCGGTAACCGGCATCGCCGTTCGCCGTGATGTGGCGATGACTGGCGAAATTACCCTGCGCGGACGTGTGCTACCGATCGGCGGATTAAAAGAAAAGCTGTTGGCGGCACTGCGTGGTGGGCTGAAAACCGTACTTATTCCGAAAGAGAATGAGAAAGATTTGGCCGAAATCCCAGACAATGTGAAAGAGGGGCTGACGATTATTCCTGTCGCGATGGTCGATGAGGCTTTGTCGGTTGCCCTCGTAGAGGAGCCGTTGCCAAACGCCATCGCCAAAGGTCAGGCCGCAGCCGTTTCAAATACCGATCCGGGCGCGAGTGGTGACGAGATCGTTGCGCATTAGCAATTTACGAATTGGAGAGGTTTGCTGGGTTTTTTTTTAAAAAATGCAGTTTTTAGCTAGCGTTTCTTTGGAAATGATGTAGTTTCGTAACCAACATATATTCCAACCTAACCATGGGGGTTCCTATGAACAAAAATGATCTTGTATCTTCTGTTGCTGACGCGTCTGGCCTATCAAAGGCTGATTCTGGCCGTGCGGTTGATGCCGTATTTGCTAGCATCGAAGCAGCGTTGAAATCTGGTGGCGACGTTCGTATCGTTGGCTTTGGTACGTTTTCTGTAGCGCAACGCGCTGCCACAACAGGTCGCAACCCGCGGACTGGTGAGACTATTCAAATCAAAGCGTCAAAGCAGCCTAAGTTTAAGGCTGGCGCACCGCTAAAAGAAGCTGTTAACAGCTAAATTTTGCTATCTTTTTTGACGCCGGCCCGATATAAGGGTCGGCGTTAACTTTGTCTAATGTAAATGAGGAAGGGGTACCCTTTCGGTTATGTTAGCCAAAGACGCCTAAAATGGTAAAATGGGGTGGTTAGCTCAGCTGGGAGAGCAACTCGTTTACACCGAGTAGGTCGGGGGTTCGAGCCCCTCACCACCCACCATTTACCCGATAGGCAGGCGGTATACCGCCAGAATGACTAGTGCAGTCATAAGTAAGTCCGGAACCGCGATCAGATGAGCCTCAGGGCTCATTTTTTTTGCTTAAAATTCATCAATGCGGCCGCAAATATGCGCAAGAGTAACAGCAAGAATAACAGCAAGAATCACAGCTATAACCATAGTGTTTCAGCGGTCTTTTAAAAACTTATGTAAATACCTAGAATAAAGTGAAATTACGCACTTGCGTGTGCCTGCGGCATTGATTATAAACCGTGCTGTAGCGGGGGTGTAGCTCAGTTGGTTAGAGCGCTGGCCTGTCACGCCAGAGGCCGCGGGTTCGAGTCCCGTCACTCCCGCCATTTCCCTACATATCCTGTATATCCGATGGAACCCCCGCCCGATCAGCGTTAAGTGCGCGCGTGCTATAGGTTTGCGCCGTTAAAATGCGTTTCATTAACGGTTATTTTAGACATTGGTGCGTAGGGTTATTTGTTAGGCATTTTATTTGATTGTGATGTGGTCGCTTGTGACCCCAAACACAGAGATAAATAATCAGACAAATAATGAAACAAATTGAACATCTTCTAGCCCTATTCCGCACCGGCCTTGTGGTGGTGGTGGTTATGACCAAATTCCGTGCCGCAGGAGGCCATTATTGCTTTTCAAATGCCGCCTAAAGGAATTATGCGCCGTGACGAGTTGCTGTTCCTCATCCTTTGGAGTTCCGGATATATAGGCGCCAAATATGGGTTGCCTCATGCTGGCACTTTTACATTGTTGTTTTGGCGTTACGCCTTGTTGTTGGTTCTCGTCGGAATGATCGTTACGTGGCGTAATGAATGGCAACGCCCAACTATGCAGGCATTCACCCTAGGTTTTCTGGGTCATTTTGTTTGGCTGGTGGTCATCTTAAAGGCATTTGAATATGGCATTAGCGCAGGAGCCGCAGCTCTCATAGCCGCCATGCAACCGGCGCTTACCGCCTTGCTTGCCCCGATAATCCTGTCTGAGCGCACCACTATAATGCAATGGGTGGGCATCGGCCTTGGCTTTGCTGGTGTCGCCACTTTTGTGTTGGCGGATCAGGCGCTCACCGGCTCTCAATTGTGGGTTTATCTATTGCCAGCGATCGCGACCATAAGCCTGACCACCCTGACATTATCAGAGCGCCGGCAATCACAAATCATTAAGTCTGAATTGCCCATATTCACCTCATTATTCTGGCAAGGTTTTATAACCGCGGCGCTTTTGTTACCGCTCGGTTACTGGTTTGAGGGATTGCATGTGAATTGGAATGGCGAAATTGTGTTTGCCATTGGCTGGCTGGGGATCGTGGTCTCGATCATGGCCTATGCGATCATGTTGCAATTGATTAGGACCCGCACCGCGACCAGAGTGTCAGCTCTCCAATTTTTTGTTCCACCAACCACGATGATCATCGCGTGGATTGTTTTCCAAGAATCCCTAACAATTCTAGGCTTGGTTGGCTTGGCGATTACCTCATCAGGCTTTTATTTGATGCATAAAGGCCAAGAAACCACCCCATCAGAATGACGCAATAGCGTGGTACAGTTTGGATGTTCTTAACTAGACGCGATGGCCTCAACCTTTGCGAGGCGGTCGCTTACATGTTCGCGCCATGCGGTTAGCATGCCGGCACAGGCGATGAGGGCCATGCCGATTAGGGTGAAGAATGTGGGCCAAGTGTCGAACAATATCTTGCTCCAGAGCGCGGCAAATAACAGATAGCTGAAATCGAGCGGGGCGAGGCGGCTGCTCTCGGCGGTTTGATAGGCACGGCTAAGGCAAATATTGCCGAATAGATTGAGAAATGACGCGATCACAACGAAAGTGACAATCATCACGGTTAAGGTCGGCCATCCCACCGCAATAAACGGCACCGCGAGTTGCACCGATAGGGGCAGTGGAAACAGGTTTAGTAATGTAATGCCCGCAATGCCCGATGCCAGAAAGACTATCGCCACGGCGAGGGTGAGGGCGATCGGGCTTTCACCGCGGCAATAACGGCGCACGATCATCACATTGATTGCATAGAAAAACCCGGCGAAAATCGGCAATATCTGCACGGGCGTAAAGCTGTCTGCCCATGGGCGCAATATCGTTAGGGCACCTGCGCTACCCAATAACACCGCAAAAATGCGCCATTTCCCGATGGTCTCACCAAGCACCGGACCAGCCATCAGCGTGATGAAAATCGGATAGGTATAAAGGCCGGTGGCCATTTGGGCGACCGATAGAGACGGGGCGCCGCCAAAAAAGCAAAACATGCAGGCCATCAATACCAAAGCGCGAATGAACACAGCCGTTCTATTGATCGGGATCATCAGCCGGAAAGTGCCGCCAATGGCGCATACGGTTATCAGCAAGACGATGTTGGCGGCGGCGCGTAATGATTGGAATTGCCAGAATGAGGTGTCGGACGAGATGAATTTCACCAGCGAATCTTGCAGACCAAGAAGCATGACGCCGCATAATATCAGCACCATCGCGGTGGCGGGATTGTCACCAGTGGGGCGGTCAAACAGAGTGAATTTCATTAATGCCTCGCTAGTGCCCCCGATAGCGGCGTCCACTTTGATCCGCGCTCACCGTGGTTTACTGCCACCGTGATTTAGTATGGGTAACTAGTTCGACCTTAGAACAAAACGCGGCAAAAGAAACTGTTTTGTAAAAGCTGATTTATAATCGGAACGGGTTTGGATATGATCACAACTGGATTAGTTAGCAATCGGACCCATCATGAGCACCATCATTTACGCGTTGAAAACCTGTGATAGCTGTAAAAAAGCGATCAAACAATTATCGGCAGCTGGCCATGATCTCAGCATCATTGACGTGCGGGCCGATGGGGTGCCGCGTGAAAAGCTAGCAGAATGGCTGGCAGAGCATGGGGCGGATGTTGTGGTAAACAAGAAATCCACCACATGGCGCAATCTGGGCGAGGACGAACGCGCCGCGGATCCGCTGGATCTATTGAGCGCGCATCCGACCTTGTTGAAACGTCCGGTTATTTTATCGGGACAGACAAGCCATGTTGGTTGGGGCAAAGATGTGCAAGCCCATTTTGGTGTCTAGCCAGTCTAGCTATGCTCTCTAAGCCGCGAAAATCATTGCCTTATCTTTGAATGATTTGAACTCTAGCGCGTTGCCTGACGGATCGCGGAAGAACATTGTCGCTTGCTCGCCAACCTCGCCAGCAAAGCGGATCGTTGGCTCGATGATAAAGTCTATTTTCGCGTCTTCCAGACGGCCGCGCAATGCCTGCCACTGGTCCCATTCCATGATCACGCCAAAATGCCGCGATGGCACTTTTTCACCATCAACCGGATTGGTCTCGGCGTCTGATAGCGGCTGGTCGACGAGATGCGCACTGATCTGGTGACCGTAAAAGTCAAAATCAATCCAGCGCGGCGCCTCGCGGCCGATTTTACAGCCAAGCAAATCAACAAAGAACGAACGGGTCGCCTCTATATCAGTGACGGCAAAGGCGAGGTGAAAGGGGGGCATAGTCGACATAAAAAACTCCAACAAACGGTGCGGCATATCGCGTAATCATATCGCGTTGCACCTTGATCCATGAACTGCCTATGATATTGGCATAGTAGTGATCGTAAACAAGGCCGAAAACAAGGCCGTAAGTAAGAGTAGTGAAAAAATGGCGAAAACACGAGTGGCTATGGAATTCGGAATGGGAACATCGCTGCGAAAGGCCGATTATACCAAGGCGGCCATTCGCGCGGTTAGCGATGCGTTATGGCATAATTCCCTCACCATGGCAGAGGCCTTTGGATTTACCAAGGAAGACATGATTGTTGATATAGAGATCGGTACTCAACAACCTGAAAAGATTGATAAAGACGCGGTGAAGGCAATATTGCCCTACGGCCAAGGATCGGTCTCGGTGGTACATGGTGGGCTGGATATTGAAAAGCCAGATGGCAGTGGAACGACAATCATCGCCAATGCCGCGATTGCGGTGTTTTTCGATATGGAGAGGGTGAAAGCCCCGGATGCGGCCCAAGTGGGAGGTTCAGCATGAAACGGTTGATTCTGGAAATGGGCACGGGCAATGATCTCTATGGCGGTGATTACACCAAGGCCGCTTGCCGGGCTGTACAGGATGCGATCCATCACAGTTCGCTAACCCTGTTCAAATCATGTGGCTTTGATCACAGCGATATGCAGGTAAAGGTAACGATTGCGGTTCAACAGCCAGATAAGGTTGATGTTGATACCGTAGCGGCGCAATTGCCGCGGGGTAATGCATCGGTGACGGTGGTTGCCGGTGGCTTGGATGTGACCGACCACGATAATGATACGGTTTCCGTGATTGCAACAGCCGCGATAGAGGCCTATTTTGCAATTGATCCTGCCGAGTGGCGTATTAGCTCGCAATCTTGAAAAAAACCTGACGCCGCCTAGGGGGCCTGATGAAACCGTTCGATTATTTGCTCTATGCAGTCGTTGTGTTCGGTTGGTCGACTAGTTGGTTGCCGCTGAAATATCAGCTCGGCGTGGTTGCCCCCGAAGTATCCTTATTCTGGCGCTTTGGCTTCGCCGCGATGTTGATGTTCATTGTCACGCGTGTGTCTGGCTATCGTCTTGGCTTTGCCTGGCGCGATCATTTGCGGTTTATGGCGCTTGGCCTATGCCTGTTTTCCACGAATTTCGCGCTGTTTTATTACGGCGGAATCTATGCCGCGTCGGGATTGTTGGCGGTGGTTTTTTCTACGGCATCTTTGGTCAATGTGATCATGATCGCGGTGATTTCTCGCACGGCCCCACGGCCCCTGCATCTCGTGGCGGCGGTGGTTGGTCTGGGCGGTGTTGCGCTGATTTACTGGCCGGAAATGAATAGCGGGGTGTTCGCCTTGCTTAGCCTATCTCTCTGTTTTGGCGGTACTTTATTCTTTTGCACCGGTAATATGGTATCGGCCTCGACACAGCGGGCAGGCATTTCAGTATGGAGCGCAAATAGCTGGGGGATGTTGTATGGCACGATTATTCTGGGTGTTGTCTCACTGGTGCGCGGGCATCCGTTTATTATGGAATTCACCGCAGTTTATATCGGCGGTTTGATCTGGCTGGTGGTGATATCGTCAGTTCTGACCTTCACCAGCTATCTGATGCTGTTGGGCCGCATTGGCGCTGGCAAGGCCGGCTATGCAACGGTGGTGTTTCCGGTATTTGCGTTGCTACTGTCAACCATGTTTGAGAGCTATACTTGGTCTAGCTTTGCTTTTGTCGGGATGGCGTTGGTGGTCGCTGGTAATGTTATCATGGTCCGCGTGCGCTAGTGGACCATCAAGCCTAAACCAACGATGGCACCAAGTGTAAGGCCGGTGCGAAGCGGCATGTACCAATCTGGAACAAGCCCTTGTCTTGCCGCGCTATAATCAACGCCCCATGCCATGACAAAAAGCGGTATCAAGGCCCAAACGCGCATTTGGGCGTCAAAGATCAATAGGCTTGCCGCGGCCAATAACGCGGGAATGATTGACCAGATAAACCAGCCATCAGAGCGCTTGCCACCCATGGCTAGACCCCAATGGACAGCGCCCAAAAATGATAAAATTACAGCCGCATAGCTAGTGCCACCATATAATCCGTAGAGCATTAAATCAGGGTCACCACTCCGGCTCGCGACACCGCATAGAATGAACGGAATTACCCCGCCCCAGCCAAGGATCTTGGGGATTAGCGGCGCCTTAGGTGAGGCCGGCTTAGGCGGCGTATTATCGTTAAGCACATCACTCATAGATTAATCTTTGCCTAATTTAGGGTTTGAATCAAATATAGTTTGTGATCAATGGCGTTCGGGCGCGGGTGTTGTTGCTTTGCTCCGGCTAATCATTGCCAATAATATGACCGACGCCATCACTGTGATGCCGCCGATAATTTCCAGCCAGCTTAGGGCCTCGCCCAAAAATATCCACGGCCAGATCGGTCCCAAAACGCTCTCGATGAGCACCAGCATGCTTACCTCTGCGGCCGGCACATATGATGTTCCCCATGTCACAAAGGCGATACCGATGCCGATGGTAAAGGCCCCCATGAATAGCGATAATCCTAAATCATACGCGCTTATGAATAGGCCATTGCCAATGGTAAAAGCGGCGATACCCGCCATGACAAAGGCAAAAATGCCGCCGAGGAATGTCCCGCCCAGCACATCATCTTTGCGGCTGGCCCTAGCCAATACCAGCATGATCGCAAAGGCCAATGCCGAGATTAGTGCCATGATGTTGCCGCTGGTGCGCCCGATGACGAGACCATCGCTGATCATCATGCCCACGCCAATAACCGCAACCACCATCGCCGTCCATGTAAACGGGTGAGGCTTTTCATTGATCCAAAGCCAGCCCAAGATAGCCGCCATAAAGGGTGTTGTTGTGAGTAAGAATAAAGTGGATGCCACCGACGTTGTTAACATCGCAAAGACATAGCTCATAAAGGCAATGCCGAGGAAAAACCCCATCTTAATATCGGTGCTATCAAGGGTTTTGATGAAGGCGAGGGGCGATGAACGGCGGCGCAGACACGCAACAATCCCCACAATCGCGGCAAGGCTTATCGAGCGATAGAACAGAATGGCAAAGCCGTCATTCGTTTCCATAAGCCGCATGATCAAACCAACGAAGCTCATAAAGCTGCCGCCAAGCAAGATTAACAGCATTGCCGCATTCTTTGACATTTTATGCTCCGCGGTTAAGGGTGGTGATCGCGCTAAGTATCCAAGACTTTAACAATCGTTCTGGCAAGCGCCCATTTGCCAAACTTCATTTCATACTATAACAACCTTTCATGTTTGCATTTTTGAAAAACCGATGGAGTGTCTGATGAGGTTGCTAACGGCCAAAAATTTGGTAATCAGGTCTCTGTTTTTTGGTGTGTTATTGACGGGGTGTAGTGCAGTGCCAGATTATTCATTTTCGCCGAATTTCAATACCAAGACGGGGGAATTTGAACATCCGGACGGGGTCAATCATGACAAAGGCTTTTTCGAGGTCTTGGGTCTGGCTCGCAAATATTTCACCCGTCCGGCGGATCCGGCTGAAAAAGAGGGATTTCCTCTATTGGCGCAAAGCGACCAGTCACCACGCCCTGAGGTAGGTGATTCTAGTGCCAGCGTGACATGGATTGGTCACTCGACATTATTATTTGAGCGTGGTGGCAAGAGGGTACTGACTGATCCGATTTTTTCTGATCGGGCGTCGCCATTCACCTTTGCCGGACCAAAGCGCGTGGTAAAGCCGGCTATCACCATTGCCGAATTGCCGCCGATTGACGCGGTGATTATCTCGCATGGTCACTACGATCATCTTGATCTACCCGGTTTGAAACGGTTGGTTGCCGCCCAGCCTGATATCGAATTTATTGTTCCACTGGGTCTGGCCCCGCTGGTTAAAAAGACCGGTTCGCGCCATGTTACCGAGATCGATTGGTGGCAGGCACATGAAGTAGACGGCGTGCGCTATACCGCGACGCCGGTTCGCCATTGGTCATCTCGCAGCATGTTTGACCGCAATGAAACCCTGTGGGCTGGCTATATGGTTCGTTTTGCTGATGGTTATCAATTCTATTTTGCCGGTGATACGGGCTATGGCCCCGATTTCATCCGGACGCGTGAAAATCTTGGCGCGGCTGATTTTGCGGCTATTCCAATTGGTGCTTATGATCCGCGTGAATTTATGAAATCGGCGCATGTGAACCCAGAGGAAGCCGTGCAGATATTCCAAGATATCGGTGCCAAAAAGGCAGTTGCGGTGCATTGGGGAACATTCAAGCTGACAATGGAACCGATGGCAGAGCCGCCAGTGCGCCTCAATAAGGCATTGGTTGATAGCGGCATTGGCAATGACCGTTTCCGCGCGCTTATCCACGGCGAGCGTTGGGATCTCTAGGTCGCTTTTGCGCGCTGTCAATTGAGCGATGTTTCTGTGAGATATGGCGCGGCGTATTATCGCACAGGCCTAAAAACTCTATGGGAATAGTGGCATGCTATCCTCCAAGATACGGAGGGTGTTCTCAAAGCTAGTGAGGTGAGCGCGGCCAGATTCAAAATTCAACGATTGGTGATTTTTATCTGTTTGTGCCAATCGTTAGATGAAACGGCGGATTTTCGCGAGAAACTATGTCGGTTGGGCTTGCTTTTAGGGCGTCGCTGAATTATTCACACGCTAGGCTTTTTCTTCGTCTATGTCAGACTTTAATCAGGCTATCAGGAGTTTCAATTGCCCGAGCTTTTGTCAGAATATTTGCCCATCGCGGTGTTTTTCGCGCTTGCGGTCGGATTGTCCGTAGCCTTCGTTGCGACAGCGTTCATTTTTGGCCACCAACGTCCCGATGACGAAAAGATGGCGGCTTACGAATGTGGCTTTGATGCATTTGACGACTCGCGCCGCCAATTTGACGTGCGCTTTTATCTGGTTGCTATCCTATTTATCATTTTCGATCTTGAAGTGGCGTTCCTGTTCCCATGGGCGGTATCACTCGGCGGCATTGGGCTGTTTGGGTTCTGGTCGATGATGCTATTCCTAGGGGTGCTAACCATTGGCTTTATTTACGAATGGAAAAAAGGAGCGCTAGAATGGGAGTAATCGATCCGTATAACGCGCCGCCGATCCCGCAAGGACCAGAGCAAGACGCAATCCTGCAGGCGGTAGGTGACGAGATCACCAATCGCGGCTTTGTCATTGCCAAGGCTGACAAGCTGTTTAACTGGGCGCGGTCTGGTTCCCTCTGGCCAATGACATTTGGTTTGGCTTGCTGTGCTGTTGAGATGATGCATTCTGCGGCTAGCCGATATGACATGGACCGTTACGGCATGTTGTTCCGCCCAAGCCCGCGCCAGTCAGACGTTATGATCGTCGCTGGTACGCTAACCAACAAAATGGCCCCGGCATTGCGCCGTGTATATGACCAGATGCCAGAGCCACGCTGGGTTCTATCAATGGGTTCATGTGCGAATGGTGGCGGTTATTATCACTATTCTTATGCGGTGGTGCGCGGTTGTGACCGTATCGTGCCGGTTGACGTATATGTTCCAGGGTGCCCGCCAACGGCTGAGGCGCTGATTTATGGATTGTTGCAGCTCCAAAAGAAGATTAAGCGGACAGCGACTATCGCACGGACCTAACAAGCGGCGTGTGTCGGTAAAACTGTGATCGGGCAATGTGCGCTGATCGGTATAAGTAAAAATTGTGAGACTGAATATATCTCGCTAATTCAGCCATATAAGGGCTTTGTTTATGAGTGTTGATGATCAAATGCAGGAAGGTAACGTGGCCGAACCGTCAAAGCTGGCGATGATGGCCGATCATGTGCGCCAATTGCTTGGTGCTAGTGTTACCCATTGCGAATTATCCAAGGGCCAGATTGTTGTTCGCGCTGAGAGCGACCAGATTGCCGCGGTGGTGAAAAGCCTGCGCGATGATCGTCACGCCGCTTTTAACCAGCTAAGCGATCTAACAGCAGTTGATTACCCAGAGCGTCCAGAGCGCTTTGAAATGGTGTATCAATTCCTATCCATGACAAACAACATGCGGCTTCGTTTGTTAGTGCCGGTTGGTGATGGTCAGGCTGTTGCCTCGATCACCGATTTATATTCCTCCGCCAATTGGGCAGAGCGTGAAGTGTGGGATATGTTTGGTATTTTCTTCTCAGGCCATCCTGATTTGCGCCGGTTGCTGACTGATTATGGTTTTGAAGGGCATCCGCTACGCAAGGATTTCCCGCTAACCGGTCATGTTGAAGTTCGTTATGACGACACATTGCGCCGCGTGGTCAATGAGCCAGTCCAGCTTGTTCAGGAATTCCGTGACTTTGATTTCCTGAGCCCATGGGAAGGCATGCAGGTCCAGATCGACGCTGGTGACGAAAAATCATCCGGCAAGTCGGGCGAATAGGAGGGTATCATGGCGGAAATGCAAATTAAGCCTATTACCATGAATTTTGGCCCGCAGCATCCAGCGGCCCACGGTGTGTTGCGCCTTGTTCTGGAAATGGACGGCGAAATCATCGAACGTGCGGACCCGCATGTAGGGTTGTTGCATCGCGGCACTGAAAAGCTTATCGAGCATAAGACCTATCTACAGGCTCTGCCTTATTTTGACCGGTTGGATTATGTGTCGCCGATGAACCAGGAGCATGCCTGGGCGCTGTCGATTGAAAAGGCACTTGGTATCGACGTCCCGCGCCGGGCACAGTTCATCCGCGTGATGTATTGTGAAATTGGCCGGATTTTGAATCATATTCTGAATTTGACTACTTTTGCCATCGACGTGGGCGCGATGACGCCGCTATTGTGGGGCTTTGAAGAGCGCGAAGAGCTGATGGGCTTTTACGAGCGTGCTTGTGGTGCGCGTTTGCACGCGGCCTATTTCCGCCCCGGTGGTGTGCATCAGGATTTGCCCGATGGATTGCTTGATGAACTAGGCGATTGGGTGAAAACATTCCCGGCCTTTATCGATGATCTGGAAACGTTGCTGACGAACAACCGTATCTTTAAACAGCGGACCGTCGATATCGGCATTATCAGTAAAGATGACGCGCTGGATTTTGGCATGACTGGTCCTTGTTTGCGCGGTTCTGGCGTTGCATGGGATTTGCGCAAGACCCAGCCTTATGACGTCTATAGCGAGATGGATTTTGATATCCCTGTCGGCAAGACTGGCGATTGCTATGCTCGGTATTTGGTGCGGGTTGAAGAAATGCGTCAATCATTGCGCATTATCGAGCAATGTATCGCCGAGATGCCTGCTGGTCCTGTCCTTGCCGAAAATAACAAGGTCACACCGCCAAGCCGGGGCGAGATGAAAAATTCGATGGAAGCGCTAATCCATCACTTCAAGCTTTATACTGAGGGCTTTCATGTGCCTGAGGGCGAAGATTATACCGCCGTTGAAGCGCCTAAGGGTGAGTTCGGCGTCTATATGGTTTCCGACGGATCTAACAAGCCATATCGCTGTAAGATCAGGGCACCAGGGTTTTATTTTATGGCGGCAGTAGATCACTTGTCGCGCGGCCATATGCTGGCTGATTCCGTGGCCATTATTGGGTCGCTGGACATTGTTTTTGGTGAGATTGACCGATGAGTATTGAAGCGCGTATTGCTAGTGAACAGCCTGATTCCTTTGCCTTTTCAGCGCAGAATGAAAAGGAAATCAAACGGATCATTGCAAAATATCCAAAGGGCCGTCAGGCCAGCGCGGTGATGCCGTTGCTCGATTTGGCCCAGCGCCAGAACGACAATTGGATCCCTATGAAAGCGATTGAGCTGATTGCTGAAATGCTGGATATGGCGCAAATCAGAGTGCTGGAAGTCGCGACCTTCTACACCATGTATAACCTAAAGCCGGTTGGTAAATATTTCCTTCAGGCCTGTACCACAACACCGTGCTGGTTGCGTGGGTCTGACGAGATGATGCGTTGTATCAAAGACCGGTACGGCATTGCCTCTGGCGAGACTTCAGAATGTGGCCGCTTTAGCTTGCTTGAAGTTGAATGTTTGGGTGCGTGCGTGAATGCGCCAATTCTGCAAGTGAATGACGATTTCTACGAAGACCTTGATTATCAATCCACCGGCGCGTTGCTTGATTCGCTAGAAGCGGAAAAGCCACTAGAGGTTGGATCTGTCACCGGCCGTTCGGGCTCGGAGGCAAAAGGCGGGGCGACAAGCCTGTCTGCCCTAAAACCGAAAAAATCGGGAGCGGCCAATGCTTAAAGATGCTGATCGTATTTTTACTAATATCTATGGCTGGGAAGATGCCGGTCTAAAGGGCGCAAAAAAGCGCGGTGATTGGTCGAACACGGCAAAGCTAATCCAGCTTGGGCATGATGAAATCATTGAACAGATGAAGGCGTCTGGCCTTCGTGGACGTGGCGGCGCTGGATTTCCAACAGGCCTGAAATGGTCGTTTATGCCGAAAGAAGTGAAAGAGCGCCCGCATTACCTCGTGGTTAATGCCGACGAGTCTGAGCCCGGCACATGTAAAGACCGCGATATTCTGCGTAATGAGCCGCATAAGTTGCTTGAAGGCTGTGTGGTTGCTGGTTTCGCAATGAAGGCGCACGCCGCCTATATATATATCCGTGGCGAGTTTGTGAATGAGGCACGCGCCCTGCAAAAGGCGATTGACGAGGCCTATGCGGACGGCCTTCTGGGCAAGGATGCGGCGAAATCTGGTTGGGCCTTTGATATTTACCTGCATCGCGGTGCGGGTGCTTATATTTGCGGTGAGGAAACCGCATTGCTCGAATCGCTGGAAGGCCGCAAGGGCCAGCCACGCCTGAAGCCACCATTCCCAGCAGGGGCCGGTCTTTATGGCTGTCCAACGACTGTTAATAATGTGGAATCAATTGCGGTGGCGCCAACCATTCTGCGCCGCGGTGCTAGCTGGTTTGCCGGTCTTGGCAAGGAAAACAACACGGGCACAAAGCTGTTTTGTATTTCCGGCCATGTAAACAACCCCTGCAATGTCGAAGAAGAGATGGGCATCCCCCTAAAAGAGCTTCTTGAAAAGCATGCAGGCGGTGTCCGCGGTGGATGGGATAATCTGCTGGCGGTTATTCCGGGTGGATCATCAACGCCATTGATGCCGCGCAATGTGTGTGACGACATCACAATGGATTTTGATGCGCTACGCGATGCCGGAACGGGCCTCGGTACCGCCGGTATTATCGTGATGGATAAGAGCACCGACATCATCAAGGCAATTTCTCGTCTGTCATATTTCTACAAGCATGAATCATGTGGCCAATGTACGCCGTGCCGTGAGGGTACTGGTTGGATGTGGCGGATGATGGAACGCTTGGTCCGCGGCGATGCTGAAGAGCATGAAATCGATACGCTAGAGCAGGTAACACGCCAAGTTGAAGGCCATACCATCTGTGCACTCGGTGATGCGGCGGCGTGGCCTATCCAAGGCCTGATTAAACATTTCCGTCCTGAAATTGAACGGCGGATTGCCGCGCGTCATGCCAATGACGCTGTATATGCGGCTGAATAGGGAGCTATCGCCAGATGCCAAAGCTGACTGTCAACGATATTGAAGTCGAAGTCGAAGCCGGTTCGACCGTCCTCCATGCCTGTGAAGAAGCTGGGGTCGAAATCCCGCGCTTTTGTTACCATGATCGCCTGTCGATTGCCGGTAATTGCCGGATGTGTCTGGTCGATCTGGAACGTGCGCCAAAGCCGGTTGCCTCATGTGCAATGCCTGCTGGTGATGGGATGGTTATCCGCACCGATACGGACCGTGTAAAAAAGGCCCGCGAAGGGGTGATGGAATTTTTGCTCATCAACCACCCGCTTGACTGTCCTATTTGTGATCAGGGCGGTGAATGTGACCTGCAAGACCAAGCCATGGGCTATGGTTTTGACGGATCGCGTTATGAGGAAAACAAGCGCGCGGTTGAAGACAAGCATATGGGTCCGCTGATCAGCACCACGATGACCCGTTGCATTCATTGCACGCGCTGTGTCCGTTTTGCTACTGAAATTGCCGGTGTCCCTGAATTGGGCGCGATTGGCCGCGGCGAATCTATGGAGATTACTACTTATCTGGAAAAGACTTTGGCGTCAGAGCTTTCGGCCAATGTTATTGATCTTTGTCCGGTTGGTGCGCTTACCTCGCGCCCTTATGCGTTTGCCGCCCGTCCGTGGGAATTGAAAAAGACCGAATCAATTGATGTCATGGACGCGATGGGCAGCAATATTCGTATTGATGCGCGCGGGGCCCAAGTCATGCGTGTTTTGCCGCGTTTGAATGAAGATATCAACGAAGAGTGGATTTCCGATAAAACCCGCTATGCTATTGACGGATTGCGCCGCCAACGCCTTGACCAGCCCTATATGCGCGGTCGTGATGGTCGTTTGGCACCGGCGAGCTGGGATGACGCCTTCAAGGCCATCGCGGCTAAACTGAAAAAGGCAAAGCCAGAGGCAATGGCCACTATCGCGGGTGATCAGATTGACGCCGAAGCCATGTTTGCGATGAAGACCTTGTTCACCAAGCTGGGTAGCAAGAACATGGATTGCCGTCAGGATGGTGCGAAAATTGGCAATGCCCGCGCTGATTACCTGTTTAATTCGACAATCGCTGGCATTGATGATGCCGATGCGTTGCTTATCATCGGTAGTAACCCGCGCGTTGAGGCGGCTGTTCTTAATGCCCGCATTCGCCGTAACTGGCTGGAAACACGGATGCCTATCGCGGTTGTTGGTCCCGAGACTGACCTTACTTATGACGCGACTTTCCTTGGTGATGATGCCGCCATTCTGGACGACATCCTGTCTGGCAAAAACAAGTTCGCCGCCAAGCTGAAAAAGGCAAAGAACCCGATGATCATCATTGGAATGGGCGCGCTTGCCCGCAGTGATGGTTCGGCTATTTTGACAAAAGCGCGTGAGATTGCAGATACTTACGGCGTTGTTGCAAAAGACTGGAACGGCTTTAACGTGTTGCATACTGCGGCTAGCCGTGTTGCTGGCCTCGATCTTGGCTTTGTGCCGGCGCGTGGTGGCAAGGATGTTAATGCGCTGTACAAGGCGGCTGAAACTGACGCGTTGGACGTGGTCTGGTTGTTGGGCGCAGATGAGTTGGAGATGGAGCGTCTGGATAAGGCCTTTGTTATCTATCAGGGGCATCACGGCGATAAGGGCGCGCATCATGCGGATGTTGTATTGCCGGGCGCTGCCTATACTGAAAAAGACGGTATTTACCTGAACACAGAAGGCCGCGTGCAATATGCAAGCCGCGCCGCTTTCCCACCAGGTCAGGCAAAAGAAGACTGGGCGATCGTGCGCGCCTTTGCCGGACATATTGGCGTTTATCTTGGCTTTGATAGCCTCGATGAATTGCGTGCCGATTTGTTCGAACAAGTGCCGCATTTTGCCGAGCGCGATAGCATCCTGCCGGCGAAATGGGTGAAAATCGGTGGCAAAGGTAAAATGACATCGGCTCCGATCGGCGCTGGTATCGATAATTTCTACATGACTTGTGCGATTAGTCGTGCGTCTGAGACGATGGGCGAATGTCTGCGTGCGATGCAGGCTGACCAAGCGCAGGCAGCGGAGTAGATCAATGGATTTTTTGATGCAGGAATGGGTGCTTGAACTTGGCTGGATACTGCTCCAGATCCTCGTTGTTATCGGGCCGCTATTGATTGCGGTTGCCTATCTTACGCTGGCTGAACGCCGTGTTATTGGTTTTATGCAGCTTCGTAAAGGCCCGAACGTGGTTGGTCCTTTTGGCCTGTTCCAGCCGTTTGCCGATGCGCTAAAGCTGATGGCGAAAGAGACAATCTTGCCGTCCGGTGCGAACAAGGTTGTGTTCCTGATTGCGCCAATGCTGACCTTTATTCTGGCATTGGTGGCATGGGCGGTGATCCCGTTTGGCGAGGGGCTGGTGATTGCCGATATTAATGTCGGTATTCTCTATCTATTCGCGATTTCTTCGCTTGGTGTTTATGGCGTGATCATGGCTGGTTGGGCCAGTAACTCTAAATATGCCTTTCTTGGTGCGCTTCGTTCGGCGGCCCAGATGGTGTCTTATGAAGTGTCGATGGGGCTTGTCATCATCAACGTATTGCTATGCGTTGGTTCGTTGAATTTGAGTGCGATCGTTGAGGCCCAGCGCGGGATGTGGTTTGCATTGCCGCTATTGCCTATGTTTGTGGTGTTTTTCATCTCGACCTTGGCGGAAACCAACCGTGCACCATTTGACCTTCCCGAAGGCGAGTCCGAGCTTGTGGCTGGTTATCTTGTTGAATATTCGTCAATGAGCTTTGCGCTGTTCTTCCTTGGTGAATATGCAAATATGATCCTGATGAGCGCGATGACCACGATCCTGTTCCTTGGTGGCTGGTTGGCGCCATTCGATATCTGGCCGCTCAACATTATTCCGGGACCAATCTGGTTCATTTTGAAAATTGTACTGGTGCTGTTTGTATTCTTGTGGGTGCGGGCAACAACACCGCGTTACCGGTATGACCAACTTATGCGTCTTGGCTGGAAAATCTTCCTGCCATTTTCACTACTTTATGTCGTGGCGACCGCTGGCTTTTTGCTGGCGACCGACAATCTACCTGCCGTGATGGGCGGTTAGGGATAGGGGACCAATATGCGCGCATTGACCGATCAATTTAGATCATTTCTGCTGCTGGAACTTGGCAAAGGTCTGTTCCTGACGCTGAAGTATTTTTTCAAGCCAAAGGTGACGATCAATTATCCTTATGAAAAGGGTAGTCTGTCTCCACGTTTTCGCGGCGAGCATGTATTACGCCGTTATCCAAATGGTGAAGAACGCTGTATCGCCTGTAAATTGTGCGAAGCAATATGCCCGGCCCAAGCGATCACGATCGAGGCAGAGCCGCGTGATGATGGCAGCCGCCGGACCACCCGCTATGACATTGACATGACGAAATGCATCTATTGCGGATTTTGTCAGGAAGCATGCCCAGTGGATGCCATTGTTGAGGGACCGAATTTTGAGTTCGCCACAGAGACCCGTGAAGAACTTTATTACGACAAAGACAAATTGCTCGCCAATGGCGATCGGTGGGAAACAGAGATTGCACGCAATCTTGCCGCCGATTCACAGTGGCGCTAGGCCAGAACACCCGGCCAGAGTAACCGGCCAGAATATCCGTCCAGTTAGGCGGGGGAGAGATTAAATTGGTCAAGAAATTGAAAGTGAACAATCATGGTTGAGGCGCTGTTCTTTTATCTGTTCGCCGGCATCATGCTTGCGGCGGGAGCCATGGTTGTGGTGTCACGTAACCCGGTTTATTCGGTGTTATTTCTGATCCTTGCATTCTTTAATGGTGCTGGCCTGTTCGTCCTTGTTGGGGCTGAATTCATCGCCATGCTGTTGGTTGTCGTATACGTCGGCGCGGTCGCGGTGTTGTTCCTGTTCGTGGTGATGATGCTCGACATCAATTTTGCTGAAATGCGCTCTGGCTTTCAAAAATACCTGCCGCTTGGCCTCGCTGTCGGTGGCATTTTGGTGTTTGAGCTGGTGGCGGCGATTCACGGCGATGCCTTTAACAAAGTGGTATTGCCGGATATGGGTGATGTGTCGAATACCCGCGCACTGGGCAATGTTCTCTACACCAAATACATGTATCTGTTCCAAGTGGCCGGATTGATCCTGCTCGTGGCGATGATCGGGGCGATTTCCCTGACCATGCGCAAGCGCCCAGGGGTTCGGCGTCAGGTTATCGCCGAGCAGAATTTACGTAGCCGCGCTGAAAGTGTGGAAGTGGTTAAAGTGCCTGTTGGCGATCCGCCAGAGACTATCCTTTCCGATGGTCATCCTGGTGTGAATGAAGGGAAATAATCATGCTAGAGCTGTCACTCAATCATTATCTTGCTGTTTCCGCCATTCTGTTTGCGCTTGGTACATTTGGCATTTTTCTAAACCGTAAGAACGTCATCACAATCTTGATGTCGATCGAGCTTATGTTGCTTGCGGTGAATATCAATATGATCGCGTTTTCCGCTTATAACGGCGACTTAGAAGGACAGATTTTCTCGCTGTTTATTCTAACGGTTGCCGCGGCAGAGGCGGCCATCGGTCTTGCCATTCTCGTTGTCTTCTTCCGAAACCGCGGTTCGATTGCGGTTGAAGACGTCAATATGATGAAGGGCTAGGGGGCATTATGTATTCGTCTATCGTTTTCCTGCCATTGTTTGGCGCGTTGATTGCTGGCTTTCTTAGCCTGTCAAATAAAGATCGTGCGGCCGAACTGGTGACCGTAAGCGGCTTGCTACTGTCTTTGCTATTCTCGATTATCGCCTTTGCGCAAGTTGGTATTGGCGGCGAGCCGATCACAGTTGATCTAGCCCGTTGGATCGTGTCTGGCGACTTTGTTGCGCATTGGCGTTTGCGCTTTGACACGCTGACTGTGGTGATGCTGATCGTGGTGACTGGTGTATCCTCGATGGTACATATCTATTCGATTGGTTATATGTCGCATGATAAAGGCCGGGCGCGCTTTATGTCGTATCTCAGCCTATTTACCTTTGCCATGTTGATGCTGGTAACAGCCGACAATCTGGTCCAGCTATTCTTTGGCTGGGAGGGTGTTGGTGTTGCCTCTTATTTGTTGATCGGTTTCTGGTACAAAAAAGACAGCGCACATACCGCGGCGATGAAAGCCTTTGTTGTTAATCGTGTTGGTGATTTTGGTTTCGCCCTTGGTATTCTGGCTGTTTATCAGGTCTTTGGTTCGGTCCAGTTTGACGAGATTTTCGCCAATGCCGCATTGATGTCTGGCACCAAGGTCAGTTTCCTTGGCAATAGCCTGCCAGCCCTTGAGGTTGCAGGTATCCTGTTATTTATCGGTGCGATGGGTAAATCGGCCCAGCTTGGACTGCATACATGGTTGCCTGATGCGATGGAGGGTCCGACTCCGGTGTCTGCGCTTATCCATGCGGCAACGATGGTTACGGCTGGTGTCTTTATGATCTGCCGTCTGTCACCAATGCTTGAATATGCGCCAATGACCCTTGATGTGATTACTGTGGTTGGTGGTTTGACCGCGATCTTTGCCGCTACGGTTGGCATGACGCAGTTTGATATCAAGCGGGTGATTGCCTATTCAACCTGTTCCCAGCTTGGCTATATGTTCTTTGCGGCCGGTGTTTCGGCCTATCCAGCGGCGATGTTCCACCTTACTACGCATGCGTTCTTCAAGGCTTTGTTGTTCCTTGGTGCGGGTTCGGTTATCCACGCTTTGTCTGATGAACAGGATCTGCGCCGCATGGGCGGTATCTGGAAACAGGTGCCGGTGACCTATGTGATGATGTGGATCGGTTCGCTTGCGCTGGCTGGCTTCCCGTTCTTTGCTGGTTTTTATTCCAAGGACATGATCCTAGAGGCAGCGTTTGCGGCGCATACTAGCGTTGGTTCTTTTGCTTTCTGGCTCGGCTGTGCGGCGGCGTTCTTGACCGCTTTTTATAGCTGGCGTTTGTTGATCATGGCGTTCCATGGCAAGCCGCGTGCCTCTGCCGAGGTTATGGCGCATGTGCATGAATCACCAAAAGTCATGACCTTGCCATTGTTTGTTCTCGCTCTCGGCGCGATCTTCTCTGGTTGGTTGGGTTATGAATTGTTTGTTGGTCACAACATGGCTGAATTCTGGGGCGACTCAATCTTCATCCTGCCGACCAATACGGCGATGGAAAATGCCCATCATGTTCCAACATGGGTAAAGCTATTCCCGATTGGGCTGGCGGCGAGCGGTGTTGCATTGGCGGTGTTGTTCTATGGTTTCGCGACCGATATGCCGGGCCGTGTGGTTTCGCTATTCCGCCCAATCCATACGTTCTTCTTCAACAAATGGTACTTCGACGAGCTCTATGACATCATTTTTGTCAAACCAGCGGTTCGTTTTGGTGCGTTCCTGTGGCAACGCGGTGACCGCGACACTATTGATGGCTTTGGACCAGATGGTCTCTCGGCGCTGGTCATGCGTATTTCTGGCTATGCCGCGCGTATCCAGTCAGGTTTTGTGTTCCATTATGCCTTTGCGATGCTGATCGGCGTTGTTGTCTTGGTGTCTTGGTATTACTTCCGGTTCAAAGGGGTTTAGGTGATGATTGAAAACTGGCCTATTCTTACCATCGTAACCTTCCTGCCTTTGGTAGGGGTTGTGTTCCTGCTCATGATCCGGGGTGAAGAAGCCGTCATTGCGCAAAATTCGCGCAATGTGGCGCTCTGGGTGAGCTGCTTTACGTTCCTCGTATCGCTGGCTTTGCTCATTGGCTTTGACATGGACAATCCGGGCTATCAGTTCGAGGAGCGGGCCGAGTGGCTTGGCGATACGGGCATTAGCTATCATATGGGCGTGGACGGTATTTCAATGCCGTTTGTGTTGCTGTCGACATTGCTCATGCCGCTTGCGATTTTGGCAAGCTGGAATGCAATCCAGCATCGTGTGCGTGAATATATGATCGCCTTTTTGGTGCTGGAAACCATGATGGTTGGCATGTTCGTCTCGCTCGACATGCTGATGTTCTATCTGTTCTTTGAGGCTGTTCTGATCCCGATGTTTATCATCATCGGTGTCTGGGGTGGGCCGCGCCGGGTTTATGCGGCGTTCAAATTCTTCCTTTATACGCTGCTTGGTTCGGTGCTTATGCTGGTTTGTATGCTGGCAATGTATATCGAGGTTGGCACCACGGATATTCCGGTATTGAGCGCCTTTAGCTTTGGCGTCGGTATGCAAACATGGCTGTTCCTTGGCTTTTTCGCATCATTCGCGGTTAAAGTGCCGATGTGGCCGGTGCATACATGGTTGCCTGACGCCCATGTGGAGGCACCAACAGCCGGTTCAATGATCCTTGCTGGTGTTCTGTTGAAGATGGGTGGCTATGGCTTCCTGCGCTTTTCTTTGCCGATGTTCCCGCATGCGTCTGAGTTCTTTGCGCCATTGGTATTCACCTTGTCGATTATCGCGGTGATCTACACCTCGCTAGTGGCTCTGGCCCAGTCCGACATGAAAAAGCTGATTGCCTATTCATCTGTCGCGCATATGGGGTTTGTGACCATTGGTATTTTCACCATGACCGAACAGGGCATTGCCGGTGCGATGTTCCAGATGATCTCGCATGGTCTGGTATCTGCCGCGCTGTTCTTCTGTGTTGGTGTCGTTTATGACCGGTTGCATACGCGTGAGATTAGCGCCTATGGCGGTGTGACGGCGGTTATGCCGCGCTTTGCCGTGTTCTTTATGTTCATGATGCTGGCATCTGTTGGTTTGCCGGGCACTAGTGGCTTTGTTGGCGAGATGCTTGTTCTCGTTGGTGCATGGAAGGCTAGCTCTTGGGTGGCGTTCTTTGCGGCGACTGGTCTGGTTCTTGGTGCGGCCTACATGCTGTGGCTATTCCGCCGGGTGATGTTCGGCCAAGTCGTGCATGAAAAGGTCGAGGCAATGCCGGCAATGGAACGGCGTGAATTTGCGATTTTTGTACCCCTGACAATCTTGGTTCTGTGGTTTGGCGTTTATCCATCCTCACTGCTCGATGTCATGGAGGGATCAATTCAATTAGTGCTTGACGGTATGGCCGCAAGCGGTGTGTCTCTGATGGCAGGGAAGTAGGGGCGGTCATGGATTTTAACATGATGCAAATTTTGCCAGCTCTACCCGAGATTTTTCTCGCGGGTGTGGCATTGGTTCTGGTTCTGGTTGCTGCTTATGGCGGCGAGGGGGCAAAGAATGCTCGCCGCGTCACCAACATAGCGCTTGTCGGTATTGCCATTGCGTTTTTGATGTTGATCAATCGGGATGCGCCGGACTCACTGGCCTTTGGCGGTATGTTTGCGGCGGATGATTTTGCCACTTATATGAAGGTGCTGGTACTGCTTGGTACGTTTGCGGCTTTGTTGATGGCGATGCGCCCGCTTGGTGATGATGATATCAACAAGCCGGAATTCAGCTTGCTAGTATTGCTGGCTGTTGTCGGCATGATGCTAATGATCTCGGCAAATGATTTGATGTCGCTCTATATGGCGGTTGAATTGCAATCATTGCCATTATATGTGGTCGCTGCGATGCGAACAAATTCGTTGCGCTCGTCTGAGGCTGGCTTGAAATACTTCCTGCTCGGTGCGTTGTCATCTGGCATCCTGCTTTACGGCGCCTCTCTGGTTTATGGCTTTGCTGGGACGACTAGTTTTGAGGGAATTGCCGCGGCGATTTCTGCGGGTGATCTGCCGGTGATGTTCGTCATTGGCATGGTGTTTATGATCTCTGGTCTTGCCTTTAAGGTGTCGGCCGCACCATTCCATATGTGGACGCCTGACGTTTATGAAGGCTCGCCAACACCGGTTACCGCCCTGTTTGCGATTGCGCCAAAGGTTGCGGCGATGGCCCTGATGATGCGCCTTACATATGGTGCGTTCGGCTCGATCTCGTTTGAATGGTCACAGGTGCTAGTAGCGCTATCAATCACCTCAATGGTGGTGGGCGCACTTGGTGCGATCATGCAGAGCGATATCAAGCGGATGATGGCCTATTCATCGATTGCGCATATGGGTTACGCATTGGCTGGTCTGGCCTCTGGTAGCGTCGATGGTGCGCTGGGTGTGATGATCTACATGACTGGTTACATCTTTATGGGCGCCGGTACCTTTGCGATTATCTTGCTGATGCGCCGCGATGGCCAATCTGCAACAAAAATTGTTGATTTGCGCGGCCTGTCAAAGACTCATCCGATTTTGGCCATTGGCCTGATGATTATGATGTTCTCAATGGCTGGCATTCCGCCATTGGCTGGTTTCTTTGGCAAATGGTATGTATTCCTCGCCGCGGTTCAGGCCGGTCTGGTGCCTCTGGCCGTTGTCGGTGTGGTGATGTCGGTTGTTGGCGCGTTCTATTATCTGCGGATCATCAAGCTGATGTATTTTGAAGATACTGACAACCCATTGGACGCTGATATGGCTATGGCTAACCGGTTGGTTCTTGGCATAAGCATGGGTGTGGTGCTGTTATTCTTTGCTGGTCTTGGTAGTTTGCTGGATACCGCAGGGGTCGCCACGACCGCCTTGATGTCAGTACGGTAATAATATCGTTCTAATCTCAATGGATCATTGTGACGTGATTTTGAAATGATCCAGAAATGATCGTGCCCTTGGTGGCATGTAATGTGGAAACATTTTGGAAATAGTTTCTAACTGGTCAATAACCGCGGTTGATACGGCGTCGTCTTCGTCCGATTTGGTTCGCAATGCCGCCGCCTCTGGGGCACCAGAGGGTACCGGTATCATTGTGGCAACGCAGAGCGCGGGGCGTGGGCGCCGCGGGGCCAATTGGAAATCGCCATCTGGCGGGATGTATTTTTCCCTATTATTACGCCCGACTTTTCCGGTTCAACAATGGTTTGGCCTATCCTTTATAGCGGCCTTGGCGGTTCGCGATGAGCTAGCGGCGCTATTGGCCGATCAAGTGGTTGGCGTTAAATGGCCTAATGACGTGCTGGTCGGTGAGGGCGCGGCACGCGGGAAAATGAGCGGTATCCTCATTGAGGCAGTTGGTGATGCGGTGATCATTGGCACTGGCGTCAATATTGCGCCGGTAGACACCCCAGACGAGGCAAAACAGCCCGCTGTGGCACTCAATGACTTTGGCGGCAACATTGCGGCTATTGATCTGGCCACGCGGTATCAGGCCAATTTGGCGGCGCGTTATGCCCATTATACGGCGCACGGCTTTGCACCAGTGCGAGAAGAATGGCTGGATGTTTGCGTACACCGCCGTTCAGAGGCCGCAAACCGGTTAACCGTGCATGGTGGCGACGGGGCAATTACCGGCAGGTTTGAGGATTTGGCGACAGATGGTGCCATGGTGCTTCTTGATGATGATGGCCAAAAGCACCATATCTCAACCGGCGACGTTGAATTGATAGGATCACTATAGCCATGCTGCTTGCCATAGATGTTGGAAACACGAATATAGTGTGTGCGTTGTATGATGGAACCACACAAGTTGGCTTTCAGCGCTTTACCAGCAATCAAATTGACTCTGTCGATGGCTATGTCACGGCAATAGCCGATGCGTTTGGTGATGATGTGGCGGCAATGCAAGACGCGGTTATTGCCAGCGTGGTGCCGAATGTGACGCCATTATTGTGTGAGGCAGTGGAGCGCATAACCAAACGCGCACCATTACTTGTTGGATCAAAGTCGGTTGATCTTGGCATAGAGGTGCGGATCGACAATCCGGATCAGGCTGGTGCCGACCGTTTGGTAAATGCGGTTGGCGCGCGCGCGGGCCATAACCTGCCGGCTATTATTCTAGATTTTGGCACGGCGACGACGTTGGATCTAGTGGCGGCGGATGGCGGTTATGAGGGCGGTATCATTGCCCCGGGGGTTAATCTGTCGGTTGATGCCTTGGAAATGGCGGCGGCGCAATTGCCGTCAATTAAGGTGCGGGCGTGGGATGCGGATCTGCCTATTTTGGGCAAAAATACAATCAGCGCGATGGAATCGGGCGTGTTTTGGGGGTATGTAGGCCTGATTGATGGCCTGTTGGCTCGGTTGCGCGCGCAATATGGCGAAGACTTAACGGCGATTGCAACAGGTGGGCTTGCAATTTTGTTTGCCGAACATGTGAGCGGTATTACCGCTGTTGATCCGGATTTGACGGTTAAGGGACTGGTCGAGATTTATGCTCTGAACCGGTCTACCGGCCCGATCTAAACGACCAACTAAATGAAATGGAACTTTGATGTATAAAAAAGACGATCTGTTATTTGTGCCGTTAGGTGGTTCCGGTGAAATCGGGATGAATGCCAACCTCTATCATTATCAGGATAGCTGGTTGATGGTTGATCTCGGCATTTCCTTTCCGGATGAGAGTACCCCCGGCATTGACGTGATTTTACCGGATCTCACTTTTATCGAAAAGCGCCGCGACAAGCTGGCTGGGCTCGTGTTAACGCATGGTCACGAGGACCATCTTGGTGCAATCCCCTATATGTGGAACCGGTTGAAATGTCCGATCTATGGCGGGGCGTTTACCTTGGCACTATTGCGCCGCAAATTGGCCGAATCAAATAGTGAATTTGACATTCCAATGATTGAGTTGGGGCCGGGTGCGATTGAAAAAATTGGTGCCTTTAGTGTTGAGATGGTTGGCCTTAGCCATTCGATCCCTGATCCATCGGCGCTGGCTATCCGCTGTGATGCGGGCACGGTTCTACATACGGGCGACTGGAAATTTGATAAAAATCCGGTGCTGGGCGTCGATACTGATAGCAAGAGACTTGCCGAGATTGGTGACGAGGGTGTTCTGGCGATGGTTGGTGACTCGACCAATTCGATGGTTGAGGGACGGACAGGGTCAGAATCAGATGCGCTCAAGGGACTGAGTGACGCCATTGGTGCGGCAAGGGGCCGTGTAGCGGTTACTTGTTTTGCCAGTAATGTCGCGCGGATTGAATCTATCGTTCGGGCGGCACAGGAAAATGATCGTTCGGTGGCGATTATCGGACGGGCGCTACACCGGGCGATTTCGGCCGCGCGTGAGGTTGGCTATCTTCGTGACATGCCAGATTTTGTGCCAGAGAGTGACGTCAATCTTTTGCCCCGCGAGAATATCGTGATCGTTTGTACCGGCACACAGGGCGAACCGCGGGCGGCTATGGCGAAAATCGCGGCTGGTGCGCATGAGAGTGTATCAATTGAGGCTGGTGACACGGTGATCTATTCATCGCGGCAGATCCCCGGCAATGAAAATGCGATTTCCAAAGTTCAGGACATGCTCGTGCGCCGTCATATCAATCTGGTTACGGATGATGACGCGCCAGTGCATGTGTCGGGTCATCCATCGCGTGATGAAATGGTCGAGATGTATGGCCTTGTGCGCCCACATATCGCCATTCCGGTGCATGGCACTGCCCGCCATTTGATTGCCCATGCCGAGTTGGCGAAATCCTGTCAGGTACAGCAAACGCTGATTCCTGATAATGGGGTGATGATACGTCTGAACGGTGCCAATGCCTCCTTGGCAGACGAGCATAATCATGCCGAAATAATCGATAACGTGCATACAGGGGCTTTGACCCATGAAAAGGGCAATATCATCGAGGTGCAGTCAGATATGATGCGCGCCCGCCGCCGTATGTTGTGGAATGGGGCAGTGACGGCGAGTGTGGTGCTAAACCGCTCTGGTGGCCTATGTGCCGTGCCGACGATCTCGCAAACCGGTATTAGCGACAAGGATCTGGCCGATGATTATATAGCAAGGGCCAGTATCGCGGTTGAAGATGCATTAAGCGGCTTGGGCAAGAGCGCACGGCGCAATGATGCCTCGGTCGAGGAAGTTACATCACAAGCCATCCGCCGCGTTGCCAAGGCAATGTTTGGCCTACGCCCGATTGCGCATGTCCACATCATGCGGATTAGCGCCGAGGATATCTCCGAGGCGCAGGATATGTCAGCGTGATTGGGCGGATCAACCATATTGCCATTGCGGTGCCGGATTTGGCGGCCGCGGTTACGCTATGGCGCGACACGCTAGGTGCCAGCTGTAGCGAATCACAGGATTTGCCAGAGCATGGTGTGCGGATTGTTTTTGTTACCGCGCCAAACGGCAAGGTCGAATTAATGGAGCCGCTTGGGGCAAGCTCGCCCATTGCCGGTTTTCTGTCGCGCAATCCCGATGGGGGGATGCATCATATCTGTTACGAGGTGGATGATATTCGGGCCGCGCGTGACAAATTGATTGCCCAAGGCGCGCGTGTGCTGGGCGATGGTGAGCCTCAGATCGGTGCGCATGGAACGCCAGTTTTGTTTCTGCATCCAAAAGATTTTTGTGGAACCCTTATCGAACTTGAAGAGGTGCGTTAGATGGATTTCGTTTCCGGCATTGTCGTTTATATTTTGCTGTGGTGGTGGGTGTTTTTGATGTCACTCTCATTCGGCGTGCGCGTGCCCACAGAAGTTACCAAGGGACATGCTACTTCCGCACCGGAAAAACCGATGCTGTGGCGCAAAGTGGCGATTACAACATTGATTGCGGCTGGGTTGTTTGTGATTGTTTATCTGATCATCGATAGTGGCGTCATCTCGTTCCGGACACCGTAAAGCTAGGGCTTAAGGCCCAAAAATTAGGCCCGGAAATTATGCCCGAAAATTAGGCCCGAAAATTAGGCAAAGAAAAAGCAAGGACAGCGCCTTGCATTTTTCGACATATTTTAGCGGTCCGTAGACCATACCCACACCGTTTTTTATGGCTCTGGGTCTCTCCCTAGACTCGGTTTTGAAAACCACTAAAAAACGCTACGCAGAACGAGCGGCTTTGTCGACAGTAAATATTAGAAAAAGCAAAAAAAGTTCGTTTTTTATTCTGTTTGGGCATATGCGTCCCACGCTGAGGGTATATCTGGCTTGAACGAGGAGTGTGCTGGTCCTGCGACGAATTTATCACATGCTGAATGTCGGGTTTTGCTGGAATAGACGCCGCTGATCTCTTAGACTGCGCCGGATTAAGAACAGCTATCATCTAGTGCAGGGTAATGTATCGCGGCGGCTTTGCTGGGCGACCCGTTTAACCATTTCGCATTTATTTGATTTGAGGGAAGACTTATGTCTGATAACGCAGCGAACGAAACGCCAGTATCACAGATATTCTTGGCGTCTGACCATGCCGGAACCAACTTGCGGGCCGCTGTTGCGGCGCATTTGTCGTCTTCAGGCTATAAAGTAACTGATTTGGGGCCAGACGCGGATCAATCAGTAGATTATCCAGATTATGGAGAAAAGCTCGCGCTGGCGCTTCGTGATGATGCGGCCGCACGCGGGATTGCCATTTGTGGCAGTGGTATTGGTATCTCGATTGCCGTTAATAGATTTCCATGGGCCCGTGCGGCCTTGGTAAGTGACCCGATTGCCGCAGGTCTTAGCCGTGAGCATAACAATGCCAATGTGCTAGCGCTCGGCGAGAGATTGATTGAAACCCCGAATGCATTGGCATGTGTCGATGCGTTTTTGGTAACGGAATTCGAAGGGGGACGGCACCAACGCCGTGTGGATAAATTGACGGCGCTTTCTGGTTAACGCCGCCTTGTTAATGCCCGCCAATTTGTTAGGGCTATCACTTTGCCACCGTAAAACAGTGGCCGTAATTTAAAATAATGGAGTCCTCAATGGATGATATCAGCAGCAAATCAGTCTTGGACGGATTTTTTACTTCAAATTTGCAGGAAAGCGACCCACAAGTCGCCGAGGCCATTCACCAAGAGCTAGTGCGCCAGCAAGATCAGATCGAAATGATCGCATCTGAAAATATTGTTAGCACATCGGTGTTGGAAGCGCAGGGATCTGTGCTGACCAACAAATATGCTGAAGGCTATTCTGGGCGCCGGTATTATGGTGGCTGTGAATATGTCGATGTGGTCGAGACATTGGCGATTGAGCGTGCAAAAGAGCTGTTTAATTGTGGCTTTGTAAATGTTCAGCCACATTCAGGCGCACAGGCTAATCAGGCAGTGTTCTTGGCATTGCTCCAGCCCGGCGACACAATTTTGGGTATGTCATTGGCTGCTGGTGGTCATTTAACACATGGTGCCAAGCCTAACCTATCCGGCAAATGGTTTAATGCGGTCCAGTATAATGTCGACCCTGAAACCGCGTTGGTTGATTTTGACGAGTTGCAAAAGCAGGCCGAGGAATGCCAGCCAAAATTGATCCTAGCTGGTGGATCTGCCTATCCGCGGACATTGGATTTTGCTGCTTTCCGCAAGGTTGCCGATTCAGTAGGTGCTTATTTGATGGTTGATATGGCGCATATCTCTGGCCTAGTTGCCGCTGGTGTGCATCCAAGCCCATTGCCGCATGCGCATGTGGTGACATCGACAACACATAAAACCCTGCGGGCATCACGAGGCGGTATCATCTTAACCAATGATGAAACCTTGGGTAAGAAGTTCAATTCAGCGGTTTTCCCTGGTTTGCAAGGTGGCCCTCTGATGCATGCGATTGCTGGTAAGGCCGTGGCGTTTGGCGAGGCTTTGCGCCCTGAATTCCGCTATTACATCGAAAATGTTGTGGAAAATGCACGGGTACTCTCCGAAACATTGATCGAGCGCGGCGCGGCGATTGTGTCTGGTGGTACAGATACGCATCTAACTTTGGTTGATTTGCGGCCAAAGGGCCTGACCGGCAACATCACCGAATTGTCACTGGAAAATGCCGGTATTACCTGTAACAAAAATGGTATTCCGTTTGATCCACAGCCACCAATGGTAACTTCGGGCATTCGTCTTGGCTCACCAGCGGGTACAACCCGCGGCTTTGGTAAGGATGAATTTATTCAGATTGGCCATTTGATTGGTGATGTCCTTGATGGCCTTGCCCAGAACCCGGACGACAATAGTGCGGTAGAGGCAGTGGTGCGCGAAAAAGTGCGGACTTTATGTCGGGCTTTCCCAATCTATCAATAGTGTGTACACTCGCCTCACCATCAATATGTAGCGTGGCGTAAAAATATGATTTGTCCGTTTTGTGGTAACGAAGAAACGCAGGTAAAAGACTCCCGGCCAGCCGAGGACGGTTCTGCCATTAGGCGGCGGCGTCTGTGTGGTAGTTGTGAGGCTAGATTCACGACGTTCGAGCGGGTCCAGTTGCGGGAAATCACCATTGTGAAGCGCAGTGGCCGCCGGTCTCTATTCGAGCGAGAAAAGCTCGAGCGGTCATTTGAGATTGCGCTACGCAAACGCAATGTTAACGCTGATGAGACTGCGCGGGCGATTAATAGCATCGTTCGCCAGCTTGAAACATATGCCGATGGGGACGTCCCATCTGAGCATGTGGGCGAATTGGTGATGAACGCGCTCTATGGCCTCGATAAGGTGGCTTATGTTCGCTATGCATCGGTTTATCGCGATTTTGGTGAAGCCAAGGATTTTGAGGCGTTCGTTGAAAAAGAACTGAGCGAATAGCCGCCGCAACAGCGCTTTGGGGGCCATGATGGCCACAGATTATCAAGATATTCGCTGGATGAAGAGCGCGTTGGGTGCTGCCCGCACTAGCCTTGGGCGCAGTGGGCCTAACCCTGCTGTTGGCTGTGCTTTGGTGTCGCGGGATAATCGATTGTTGGGGGTTGGCGCAACCGCGCGTGGTGGCCGCCCACACGCCGAAACCAGGGCTCTTACCAACATTAATCGGGCGAATGTTGATCCAGAGGCAATAAAAGGCGGTACAGCCTATGTAACGCTGGAGCCTTGCGCGCATCATGGTGAAACCGGTCCCTGCGCCGATGCGTTGATCGCCGCCGGTGTGGCGCGGGTGGTAATCGGTATTAGTGATCCCGACCCGCGGGTGAATGGCGGCGGTATAGACCGCCTACGGGCCGCCGGTATTGATGTGACGGTTGGTCTATTGGGCGACGAGGCGCGGGCTATCATCGCTGGTTTTCTTGCCCGCACAACCACCGGCAAGCCCTATGTGACGGTGAAAACCGCAACATCTATGGATGGTATGATCGCCCTTGGTGATCGAAAGCAACGCTGGTTAACCGGGCCGGCAATGCGCAATTATGTTCATCTAGAGCGCAGCTACGCCGATGGCATATTAACCGGCATTGGCACCATTCTGGCTGATGATCCCTCATTGACCTGCCGCAATGCTGGTCTAGAGGCGGATAGTCCTCGTCGCTTTGTTATGGATAGCCAATTGCGCTGTCCGGTTGATGCCGCACTATTCGCCAATGGTGATCCGGTAACCTTGTTCTGTACAGATGACGCCCCAGCCCAGAATGAGGCCGCTCTAACGGCCAGGGGGGCCATAGTAATACGCCTTAAAGCCAGTCATGACGGGCATGTTGATATTGATGCGATGTTGGCGGCGGTGGCGGCGACTGGCTGTAATAATTTGATGGTTGAGGCCGGCACTGGGCTGGTTACATCAATGATTATGGCGGGCGCTGTTGACCGGATTATCTGGACCCAGAGCAATCATATAGTCGGCTCCGATGGAATAGCGGCAATTGGCCCACGCAATGCGCTAGAATTGCCGGATGATATGCACTATATGCATGGTACAACCATTGGCCCTGATCGCGTATCCGTTTTTACCAAGACAATCTCGTCTGGGGCCAAGACACTCTAGTTTGAGCCGCCGCATTAACCGCGCATGATCATGCGCTTCACTATCGATGGATTTTTTATGTTTACCGGCATTATTACCGCAATAGGAACCATATTATCGGTCACTGACCGCGGTGATCGGACCTTGCGTATCGGCTGTGATTGGAATTGCGAAGAGATTGATCTCGGCGCATCAATCGCGCATTCCGGCATTTGTCTTACCGTCGTGGCGCGTGCTGGCAATCATTTTGACGTGGTGGCCTCTGGTGAAACGATAAATGTCACAACGCTGGGTAGCTGGGCTGAGGGTGATGTGATTAACCTCGAGCGCGCGCTAAAGATGGGCGACGAGCTTGGTGGCCATATTGTTTCTGGTCATGTTGACGGTCTTTGTGAGGTCGTCTCTGTTGAACCGGTTGGTGACAGTCATGTGGTCCGCTTTGAAGCGCCGCCTGCGCTGGCCCGCTTTATCGCGCCAAAGGGCTCGGTGACGCTGGATGGTGTGTCACTTACGGTGAATGAACTTGTGGGCACCCAATTCACCGTTAATATTATCGAACATACATGGCAGGTTACAACTTTGGGCGCATTGAAGGCTGGTGCAAAGTTGAACATGGAAATTGATATGCTGGCGCGCTATGTTGCGCGGTTGGCAGAATTTGACGGTGGTACAGCCCGATAGGGTGGAGGATTAGAGATGAGTGACAATACGCGTGATGGTGGCTCTGGCCTATCAGACATCGAGGATGTGATTGCCGATGCGAGAGAGGGCAAGCTATTTATTCTGGTGGATGATGAAGACCGCGAGAATGAGGGCGACCTTTGTGTGATTGGTGAATGGGCAGATGCCGAGGCGATCAATTTCATGGCAAAGCATGGCCGTGGCTTGATTTGTTTGGCTTTGACCAGCGAGCGCACCAATGCCCTTGGCCTCACCTTGATGGAACGCCGTAACGAAAGCCGCCACCAAACAGCGTTTACTGTATCAATCGAGGCACGCGAAGGTGTAACCACTGGTATTTCCGCCGCTGATCGGGCGCTTACCGTGCGTACAGCGATCAATCCGCAATGCACCGAAAAAGATATCACCACGCCGGGGCATATTTTCCCGCTAGTGGCACGTGACGGCGGAACGCTGGTTCGCGCTGGCCATACCGAGGCAGTGGTCGATATTGCCAGAGCGGCTGGGGTGAGCGATCCATCTGGAGTGATCTGTGAGATTATGAAGGATGACGGCGAAATGGCCCGTCTACCCGATCTATTAGCGTTTGCCGCCGAGCATAATCTTAAAATCGGTTCAATCGCTGATCTGATTGCATGGCGCCGCCGTAATGAATCGCTGGTCCAGCGTTCGGTGGAATCGGTGATGACATCGGAAATTGGCGGTGATTGGCGGATTATCATCTATGTGAACACGATTTCGCATGTCGAGCATATTGCCCTGATCAAAGGCGACATCAGCACTGATGAACCGGTCATGGTCCGTATGCACCGGCTCAATTTGATGATTGATGCATTGGGTGACACTGCGGAAAAGCGGAGCGGCGATAGCTTGGGCATTGCGATGCAGGCGATTAGTGACGCTGGCCGCGGTATTGTTGTGGTACTGCGTGAGGCGTCTAGCACTAGCTTGTCTGAAATGATCAGCCAGCGCATCACTGCCCGCGAGGACGAGCCTGATAAATCTCAGGAACTTCGTGAATATGGCGTTGGTGCCCAGATATTGAGTGACCTTGGCATCCGCCAAATGATGTTGCTGTCAAATAGTCCGGCAAATGTGATTAGCCTTGAAGGTTATGATCTGGAGATTACGGACTGGCTTAATCTTGATGGAACAAAGAAATAGGAAGTCGATATGGCAGGCCATTATTTGATTGTTGAAGCGCGTTTCTATGCTGACCTTGCCGATGCACAGGCAGACGGTGCCATGGCCGCATTAGACGCGGCAGGGGCAAGCTATGAGCGCGTGACCGTGCCCGGCGCCCTAGAAATACCGGCCGCGATTGCCTTTGCCCATACTGGCAAGACGCATTTTGACGGCTATGTGGCACTTGGCTGTGTTATCCGCGGTGAAACCAGCCATTACGATACTGTTTGCAACGAATCAGCCCGGGGCATTATGGATTTGACGCTGGCCGAGAATTTGGCCATCGGCAATGGCATCCTGACCGTTGAGAATGAAGAACAGGCCTGGGCACGGGCTGATAAAAACCGCAAAGACAAAGGCGGCGGGGCGGCCAATGCCGCTCTCGCAATGGCTACGCTACGCAAGGAATTGGGACATCATGGCTAAAGAACAACAAGACTTAAAGCCAGTTCCGGTACGCCGGCGATCGGCCTCACGCCTTGCCGCGATCCAAATCACCTATCAGGCGATAATGTCAGAAAAGCCAGTGCTGGAATGTGTACCTGACTTTCTGGCGCATTATGCGGCGGATGTGATTAAATCGTTTCGGGTTAAGGATTTAGACCACGAACATTTCAACGCACTTTACGCTGGCATGGAATCGCATGGTGATGAGTTGGATGGTGAAATAGCGTCCTGCCTGAGTGCCGATTGGTCAATTGACCGGTTAACCATGCTGGATCGGGTGGTTTTGCGGGCAGGGACCTTTGAATTGCGCCAGATGCCACATATTCCAGCGCGAGCGGCGGTTAGCGAATATGCCAGCCTCAGCGACGCTTGTGGCTGTGATGTTGCCTTTATTAACGCTGTTCTAGACCGTGTCGCACGGGCCCAGCGCCGCGTCGAAATGGGCACGGCGTAGATTAGCCACCACGCGGGTTAACACCGAAATGGAACGCCGAGATTATTCGGCGTTACGGCGGCGTTTAAGGTTTGAGAATGCCTGATCAACAAAGCCGTACGTGTCACCCGGTGTTGGTGTCGTGGCATCCAGATGGGCCACGATGTTACCAGTTGTCTCATCGAGCAGATCAATCTCGCTCACCACATCATTTTTATCAAAGGTAATAACAAAGATTGTGCGGCTGTCGGTGGCTTTCTTGCCGCCAGGTGGCTCCACCATGACTTGGCTTACATAGTAAATCTTTGGCGAGCCAAAGGCGCCCTCAAAGCTAGGTTGGCCAAGGTTAGCAAGAACATCGACACGGGTGCTGGTACCGGGTAGGACCTGTGCTAGCTCGACCTCGTCAATTGTGTGACCATGGCTGGCAATCTTGCTTTCGCAGGCGCCAAGGCCAAAAGCCAACAACACCAATGCAAACAGGCGCATTATTGCAGATTTTCCGCTATAAAAGGGCCGGTTGGCGAAGGGGGAGGATAACGCGGCATTTGCGCATCTGGTCATTTTGGTATCCCTGCTGTAAAACGTGGTAACGCTCGCGCCGACGGCTGTAAAAGGGGTCGAGCCATAACGCTTTGGGCTATCTTACTGGGATGTTGCTATAATGAAAAGTAAAGAAACTGGCTGGTTGAAGAATTTGCTTGGTTGGGGACAACGCCAGCAGTTGAATAGTGCCGAACAGCTCTATCAGGGCGCGGTTGAAATGGCGCGTGATCCGGAATTTTTTATCAAATTTGGGGTTAATGATGACGTCGATGGCCGCTTTGATGCGCTCTCGCTCGTCGTAGGTTTGGTTATGCGGCGGCTTAAAACCTGCGGTGATACCGGACGCGATCTTAGCCAACAGCTATTCGACTCGATGTTCTCTGATATGGACCTAACCTTGCGCGAGATGGGTGCGGGTGATATTGGAGTCTCAAAGCGTGTTAGGATCATGGCAGAGGGGTTTTTGGGGCGGCTTGACGCCTATGCAACCGCTCTGGATGAGGGTGACAATGACGCGCTGGCGGAAGCGCTGCGGCGGAATTTGATCAGAAATGATGATAAAATGGATCCAGTTGAAACTGGTCTTTTGGATTACGTTCTTGCGCTCGTAGCCGATTTGGATAGAGTGCCGGACAATAGTTTAATTAATGGAACGCTGAGGTAGTTGCTGCTTCGCCAGCTGACCTGTTCTATGTGGAGCTTGATCTATGCCAGCCCTTACGCTGTCGTCTGAATTGTCGGTTGACGCATTTCAGGGCGGAAAATTACTAAAATTCGAGGTTATCCCTACCGCAGAAGAGATTGCCGAACTTGTCGAGCGGTTTGGGTTTGTGGCGATTGATGATTGCCACGCAACCCTGTCCGTCCGCAAAGTGGCGCGTAATTGTTGGGATGTTAATGGCCGACTAAACGCGATTGTAACGCAATCCTGTGTTGTTTCCGGCGTGCCGATCACAGAAACGGTAGATTTTATCATAGAAGAGCGTTATGTTCGCGAAACTGATAATTCCGATACAGTGGAGGTTAATCTCGATGGCGTAGAGCCGTTGACAAATGGCGCGATCGACATCGGGGAAATGGTATCTCAATCGCTGGGATTGGCGGTTACAGCTTGGCCTCGGGCCGATGATGCAAAAGAAGGATTTCAACTAGGCGAGGTCGCCGAAGACCATCCTTTTGCCAGCCTTTCAGTTCTTAAAAATTCAGATAATTAGTATGTAGTCGGGAGGATCCCCTGTCAGGAACAACCACATCCGCAACAGTCAGAATTGCGCTTGACGCTATGGGTGGCGATAACGCCCCCGATAGCGTGATTTTTGGCGCTGACATGTTAAAGGGACGTGCGCCGCAGATTGATATGGTGTTTTTTGGCGACGAAAAGCGGATTACCCCGCTGTTGCAACAAACAGATCATCTTCAGGACGCCGAAGTTATTCATACCGACGACGCTGTCTCATCCGTTGATACTGCCTCACAGGCGGTTCGTCGTGGTAAGACGACCTCAATGTGGTTGGCGATCGCCGCCGTGGCAAAAGGCAATGCCGACGCTGTGGTATCCGCTGGTAACACTGGCGCATTGATGGCTATGTCAAAGCTCCAATTCCGCACGATGCCGGGCGTGACGCGGCCAGCTATTGCCGGTTTCTTCCCAACTGAAAAAGAGATCATGTGTATGCTTGATCTTGGTGCCAATCTGGAATGCGATGAAGAAAATCTGATCCAGTTTGCCATCATGGGGCAGGCGTTTTTCCACTCGCTGACTGACAAAATCAACCCATCAGTGGCGTTGCTTAATGTCGGTGCGGAAGAACAAAAGGGCCATGAATATTTGCGTTTGGCCGCCCAAGAACTATCCGATGAGAGACTAGGCGTTAACTATCAGGGCTTTGTCGAGGGATCTGATCTGGTTAATGGGGATGTGGATGTTGTCGTAACCGATGGTTTTTCAGGCAATATCGCGCTGAAAACCGCCGAGGGTGTCGCCAGCATGTTTGCGATGTTGTTACGCCGTAGCTTTAAAAGCACTCTCATGTCTAAGCTCGGTTATTTGCTGGCCCGCTCGGCGCTCAAGAAATTGCGTGTGAAAATTGATCCTCGTCACTATAATGGTGCGGTGTTCCTAGGGTTGAATGGTATTGCGGTGAAATCGCATGGCGGTACCGATGCGACTGGCTTTGCGAATGCGGTGCAGGTGGCGGTGGATCTTGTTGAACATGGCTTTATCCCAGATGTCAGCAGCGCCATTGCCAAAGCGAACGTGATTCGCGAGACAAGGGAAAGTGCCGATGCCTGATTTAACCGTGTTGATGACATCAGTCGGCTCTTATTTACCAGAGCGCGTCATGACCAACCAGCAATTGGCTGAATTTGTCGATACGAGCGATGAATGGATTCAACAGCGCACAGGCATTAAACAACGCCATATTGTTGCAGACGGTGAAAAAACATCTGATCTGGCCCGGAATGCGGCGCTAAACGCGCTTGATCGCATTGGATTGACCGGTGCGGATATCGATCTCATTATTGTGGCGACAACCACGCCGGATGACACCTTCCCCTCAACCGCGACTAAACTCCAGCACCAGATCGGTGCGTCGGGGGCAATTGCCTTTGATATTCAGGCTGTTTGCGCTGGTTTTGTTTATGGGCTGGATATTGCCGATGCGATGTTGCGTGGTGGTCGGGGGCGGCGCGCCCTTGTTGTTGGCGCCGAGAGTTTTTCAAAAATTCTGGATTGGGACGACCGCAACACCTGTGTGCTGTTTGGTGACGGCGCCGGAGCGGTGATTCTTGAGCTAGCAGAACAAACCGACGATGACGCGCGGTGGGGCATTCGCTCGTCAGTATTGCACGCGGATGGCGCGCACCGCGATATCCTCTATGTTGATGGTGGCCCCTCTAGCACCAAACAGATCGGCCATGTCCGTATGGAAGGCAATAAAGTATTCCGTCATGCGGTTGAAAAGCTAGCCAGCGTTATGGATGAGGCTTTGGAATCGGCGAAAATGACGGTGCAAGATGTCGATTGGCTAGTGCCGCATCAGGCCAATATTCGCATTATTGAAGGCATGCAGAAAAAAATGGACCTGCCGGTTGATCGGGTTGTGCGTACGGTTGACCGTCACGCAAACACCTCGGCGGCGTCAATTCCGCTGGCTCTGGCGGCGGCTGTTGATGATGGCCGCGTGCAAAATGGTCATGTTCTTGCCTTTGAGGCGATCGGTGGGGGGCTTGTATGGGGCGCCGCACTGGTAAAATATGGCAAGCCGGCGGCTTGACAGCGTTCATTATTAAAATTTAATCAATTTGTCACATCATTGAATTGACTTGGTAAAAAAATGAAAGTAGCGTTTTGGTATGTCTAAAACACTCACAAGAGCAGATCTGACCGAAGCGGTTTACCGCAATATCGGACTTTCGCGCAATGAATCAGCCGAACTGGTTGAGGATGTGCTGGAAGAAATGAGTCTGTGCCTCGAAGCTGGCGAAGAGGTCAAATTGTCCTCATTCGGCACATTTTCTGTTCATTCCAAGCGTGAGCGCATTGGCCGCAACCCGAAAACCGGTGTTGAGGCCAAGATTACGCCCCGTCGCGTTTTGTCTTTCCGGCCTTCGCATATCCTCAAGGACAGGGTTGACGAATCCTGATGAGCGCGAAGGCGGATGATGCGTTTCGGACGATCTCCGAAGTTTCTGAAATGTTGGGTGTTCCCTCGCATGTGTTGCGCTTCTGGGAGACCAAATTTTCCACATTACGCCCACTAAAGCGGAGTGGGGGACGGCGCTATTACCGTCCTGCTGATGTCCATTTGCTGGAACGTATTCGCGACCTTCTTTACAGCGAAGGCTTTACCATCAAAGGCGCCCAAAAGCATTTGAGCGATCCGGCCCCTAGCGCTTCATCGCAAAAAGCGGCTGTATCGCGTGACAATAATCTGTCGCAGGCGATGGATCTGTTGACCGAGGCCCGCACATCACTGGCCGCATTGCGCGTCACCCTCGCTAGCTAAGCATTCCTCATCCCAGATCGCTATAAGATCAGCATAAGATCAGCCTAAGATCAGCCTAAGATCAGCATAAGATCACCAAGGCCCGCCCCACCATCCAGTGAAAAGACGATTGCGCCGACAGGTTGCCGCCGTTATACAATGATGGTGTCGGAGCGTAGCGCAGCCTGGTAGCGCACTATACTGGGGGTGTAGGGGTCGTGGGTTCAAATCCCGCCGCTCCGACCAATTTTCCTAAAAGATGAATTCACGTGATTGCGAAGGCGGTTTTTAACTGGGGTTTCCTATCACTCTTATTCTATTTATAGGTGGCGCGGCGGTCGGAGAATTCTCTTACGCGTTTGCGCCATGCCTCATAGCTTCCGCGCTTTAGGTTCTTGCGCATCAACGCTTTCACGTCTTTGTCTTTCAAACCGTATAGCGTCTCGATCTGTCCAAAGCTGGTATGATCAGACAGGGCCATTTCGATGATTTCGCTGATCTCACTCTCGGTGAGTTGTGTTGTTTTAGGCATGGTCTTTAGTAGCACGAATGCCGGTGTCTCGCGATTGATATTGCCCGATTATTACAAAATACTTGCCAATGCTAACGTCTGTGGCATCGTAATTGATAGCCGGATTGAATGACCTGATGGCAGGGTGGGTGTGACTATGCTGGATGTGACTATGTTGGATGTGCTAATTGCAGAAGATGGACAGAGCCTAACGCTGTTCTCGGCAGAGCAGAAATACCAGTTTCATGGCATTTGGCTTTTGGACAACGCCCCAGATGCTCGTGATCAAGGCAATGGCCAGCGGCTTTTGAGCTTTGATAAATTGCCGGATTATGATGATCAGGACGCTACCAGAATCCATAGGGCGTCGGTGACCCCGCAGGCTCTGTCGATCGATATCGGGCCCGCCTACAGGCATATTGATTTTGATATTAGCTGGCTTTTGGCGCATGCCTATGACCGCGTAGAGGCCAAGGGTAAGGGCTGGGTTGATGACAGCATAAAATTGTGGAACGCCACTGGTGCCGTGCCGCAGGGCGATTTTAACGACATTCATAATAGCCGGACGGCGTTGCGGGACTGGCTTGGCAAGATCCGCGCCTTTGGCTTTGCCAAGCTGGTTGGTGGACCGGTTAGAGAGGGCGCTTTGCTGGATATTGCGGCCTTGTTTGGATATGTCCGCGAGACCAATTACGGGCTGTTGTTTGATGTGCGATCGGAGGTGAATCCGATCAATCTTGCCTATACTGGCCTTGGGTTACAGGCGCATACGGACAACCCTTACCGTGATCCTGTGCCCAGTATGCAGATCCTTTATTGCCTCGAAAATTCGGCCAATGGCGGGGATAGTCAGGTTGTTGATGGATTTGCCGCCGCGACCCAGCTCCGTGACACGGATCCTAGCGCCTTTGAGAGCCTCACCAGTCATCCTGTGCGATTTACCTATGAAGGGGCGTCTGGGGTGCATTTAACCAGCGTAAAGCCGATTATTGAGCTCGGGGTTGATGGGGCATTGCGGGCGGTTCATTTCAACAATCGCTCGATTGCGCCGTTTAGCGGCATTCCGTTTGACCAGATGCCGGAATTCTATCGGGCGATAAAGGCGTTTGGGGCGTTGATTGACGCGCCGGAAAACCAGATCGGTTTCAAGCTAGCCCCGGGTGAGAGCTTTATCGTCGATAACCAGCGCGTTCTGCATGGGCGTAGCGGTTATGAGGGCGAGGGGACCAGATGGCTCCAAGGCTGTTACCCCGACCGCGATGGATTATATTCAACGCTTTTGGTGTTAGAGGCGGCTAAATCAGGGGCAACATCATGATTAAACAGCTAAACCGGAGTAACATCATCCCGTTTCTGAGCGATATTTTTACGCGGCGCGGGGCCGAGGAATATCTGGGCGAGCCGGTTACAATTGGCATGCATATGTTACAGGCGGCCCATTTCGCCGCGAGCGATGGTCATGATGAGGATGTTGTGATTGCTGCGTTACTCCACGAT
>Ga0209654_1000410_pt1 | contig 42204 bp, 33 predicted proteins | sample SaaInl1SG_22_DNA_FD_184646 | JGI IMG/M metagenome (GOLD analysis project Ga0209654, IMG submission 184646) | Marine microbial communities from expanding oxygen minimum zones in the Saanich Inlet - ESP_161SG_22_DNA (SPAdes) (version 2) | ecosystem: Environmental > Aquatic > Marine > Intertidal... | reverse complement strand
GGCGCGGGTGGCGTCGGGTTCCCAATAGGGACAGGGTTCCTCATAATGGGTGATGCCATTATCAACCAGCATATGACCGATCTCGATGGCACGCGCCGCGCCCCAGCAACTATTGGCGTCAACCATACGCACAACATCGTCGCCAAGGGCATGGCTCACGGTTTTCATGATATCTTCGCTGCGCCCCGGCCATTCATCCTCGCCGCGTCCACATTCGGCGCCAATGCGAAACTTAAAGGCATCAAACCCATAGCGATCCCGCAAATCACATAGACGTGCGGCCTCGTCAACCGGCGTGATATCGCGGCGCATCGACGAGGCATAGGCCCGCAATTGCCCGGTGGTGCCGCCGATTAACCGCGCCACCGGCAAACCAGCTTGCTTGCCCGCCAAATCCCAGAGCGCCGTATCCAATCCAGCCATGGCGCGGCGCACATAAGAGCCCGGATATTTGTGTTCGCGCTCATGAACCAACGCCGCTATATCCAGCGCTTCGGTATACAGATTGTCCAGATCCAATTCACGGCCCAGCACCCACGGCGCGACCTGACGGTGAAATATTTGGGCGGTGATATCGGCGTGATAAGTCGACATCTGGCCGATGCCGGTTGCCCCGCAAAGCGTGGTTATTTTGATAAAGCCAACATCCGGCGTGCTAAAACTCTCCAGCTTTGCGATCTTCATTGCCCTACCCCCGCATTTTTTGATGCGCATCTTCATTACCACCATTCAAACCCTAACGCGAAAACGCGGTGACGCATATTCTTTTGGACCAGATTTTGGGCCGTATTTTATAGGTAGTTTTCCAAGTGGTTTTCCAAGTGGTTTTCCAATTGGTTTTATAGGGGGGGGCGTCTTTTTTACTGGCGCGGTCATTGGCGACTAATCTATAAACCAAGAACCGCAATTGAGGATTTAGTATTATGGATCAAGTTATCGACTTTTTGGCAAGCCGCCGTTCAGTAACCGCCAAGAATATGGCGCCCGGCAAAATTGACAAGGCGCATCTCAAGCAAATCCTTAATGCTGGTATCCGCGTTCCCGATCATGGCGCGTTAAAGCCGTGGAAGCTCGTGGTGATTTCAGGCGATGCCCGCAAACAACTCGATGAGGGTGTAATCCTGCCTGAATTTCAGGCGGCCAACCCCGATGCCAAACCCGAAGTAGAGGCGATCGAACATGGCCGCCTGCAACGCGCCGATGTGGTGATTGCCGTTCTGTCATCGCCGGTTGAACATGCCTCAATCGCCGAATGGGAAATGCATCTATCGGCTGGTGCGGTGTGCACGACATTGCTTTATGCGGCGCAATCATTCGGCTATGCGGCCCAATGGCTAACCGAATGGTATGCCTATAATGACCGGATGCTGGCGGCACTTGGCGGCGAGGTTGGTCATGACCAGATCGCAGGCTTTATCTATATTGGTGAGAAAGTCAAAGCGCCGATGGAACGCACACGGCCAAACCCTGAGCATGTGATTACTTATCTCTAGCCCTCAGCTCAGCACCACCCCGCTGGATAATTATCGGCGGTTCATGGGCGGTTACAGGCGGCGCGTCCGCATAGCGTTCGATCTCGACCAGACAGCTATGGGCACCTGGTCCCTGCGCCAGTTTTGACGTTGGCAAATCAGGTGCCAACACGTTCGGATTGCCATGTTTGCACAGGCTTCCGATCTTGGCTGGATCGGCCGGATCGTACCATGCCCCCGTGGAAATCATCACCACACCGGCGGCAATGGCATCGGTGATTGTCACCCCCGCCAGACAGGCCCCGCGATCATTAAACACCCGTACGATATCGCCATCTGCAAGCCCGCGTGCGGCGGCATCGATGGGGTGCATTTCAACTGGCTCACGGCCATTGATCCGCGCGGCGCGGCTATGTTCGCTATGATCTAGCTGGGAATGAAGCTTGGTCTTTGGCTGGTTCGATAATAGGTGCAAAGGGTAGCTTATATCCTTGTTACCAAGCCATTCTTGCGGCTCGCGCCATGCCGCGTGACCGGGGCAGTCATCATAGCCAAAACCCGCCATTGTCTCTGAATATAGCTCTATTTTACCCGATGGTGTCGATAGCGGATTAGCGTCAGGATCAGTGAAAAAAGCATGCTGGAGGATTTGTTGATCAGGACGGTCTGGAATCTTGTACCAGCCCATTTGCCGCAACGCGTCCAAACGTGGCAGATCAACCCCAAGGGCCTTGGCGCGGGTACTGCTATGGTCCCAAATCCATTGGATCCAGCCTTCGCTATCGCGTCCTTGGGTGAAATCCTCCGCCGCCCCCATATGCGCGGCAATGCCCGCCAGAATGTCATAATCATTGCGGGCCAGAGCATTTGGTTCCACGGCGCGGTCCATCGCAAAAATATACGGGTCACGCGGCATCAATCCAATGTCATCACGCTCTAGCATCGTGGTCACTGGCAGGACGATATCAGCATGTTTTGCCGCCGCGTTCCAACACCAATCATGGACAATGACTGTGGCTGGCTTTTGCCAAGCGCGGCGCATCCGGTTAAGGTCTTGGTGATGGTGAAATGGGTTGCCCCCCGCCCAATAAACAATATCGATATCGGGATAGGTATAACGCCCACCATCATAGTCAAATTCAGCCCCCGGATTGAGTAACATATCACTCACTCGCGCAACCGGTATAAAGCTCTCGACCGGATTGCCACCTTGCGGCAAGGCCATATGCGGCAACAGATTAATGTTATTGCCGACAGAATTAGCCGCGGCATAGCCAAAGCCAACACCGGTTCCGGCATTACCCATCTGGCCCAGCATCGCCGCCAGCGTTACGCCTGCAAAGAACGGCTGTTCGCCATGATGCTGGCGCGAAAGCGACCATCCCAGCGATATCATCACACGCTTGCGCCCCATTTTATCGGCAAGATCACGAATATCATCCGCCGCAATGCCGCATAAATCGGCCGCCCATTCAACATCCTTGGCCACGCCATCGCTCGTGCCCATGACATAGTCAGAAAACCTCTCAAACCCAATTGTATAGCGGGATATGAACGGCATATCGACATGCTGGTTAATGATCAATTCATGCGCAATTGCGAGCATCAAGGCAACGTCACTATTGGGGCGGATCGGCACCCAATGCGCCTTGATATCGTCACTGATATCGCTCCGCCGCGGTGACACATTGACAAATTCCACTCCGCGCGCCGCCGCCCGTTTGATAAAACGGTCTTGGATATGATCACCGGTGCCACCATTGCTGATCTGGGAATTTTTCACCGCAAGCCCGCCAAAGGCGACAAACAGCTCGGCATTATCACAAATGCTCTGCCAGCTGGTTTGTTGCGGCATCATTTCCATATAATTGCCTAGAATATGCGGCATAACCACTTCGGCCGCGGCAAAGGAATAGGTGTTTACCGATTTCGTATAGCCACCAATCGCGTTCAAAAACCGGTGGATCTGGCTTTGTGCGTGATGAAACCGCCCAGCGCTTGCCCAGCCATAAGAGCCAGCATAGATCGCTTCATTCCCTTTTTGTCCAATGACCCGCGTGAGTTCATCCGCGACCAGTTTTTCCGCCTCGCCCCAGCCAATAGCAACAAAAGCATCACTGCCGCGTTTTTCGGGTGCGGCACCCGGGCCGTTTTCCAACCAGCTACGCCGCACCATTGGCGCGGTAATGCGGCTTTTGTCATCCAGCAATGGACCCATCGACAAGCCAATGGGTGATGGATCGCTATCACCTTCAAACGGCGTGATTTTGGTGATTTTCCCGTCATTGGTATGAATGCGGTAAGCGCCCCAATGTGTGCTGGTCAATGTCATCAGATCATCTTTCAAATTGGTATTCGCGTTTACAACCCATCATTTAACAGGCTATTTCTTTAGGGGCGGAAAGCGGGTTTTTTCCGCCGCCACCGTCCAATCCATGTGGTTACGGACATATTCATTGGCGGCGTCACGTGGTGGATTGTAATCCCAATCGGTTCGCGCACCATGTTGCATCGCCTCAAAAACCGCTGTTCGTTGCTTTTGCTTGGCGATCACATCGGTGCGGATCTTTGCACTATCCCAAAGACGCGCCGCCTCGGCCGCAAAATCCGCACTAAGCGCCGCATGGGCCGGATCATCGGCAAGGTTTTTGCGCTCAAGCGGGTCATTCGCAATGTCATAGAGCAACGGCGCGTCACCATCACAATGGATGTATTTATAATTACCGCGCCGGATCATATAGACCGGATGCCCCGTCATTTCCGCGCAATATTCACCAAATGCATCACCACCATCACCAACCCCGCTAGTCGCCATCGGCCATAGGGACCGGCCATCAATCGGCTGGCCTAACACTGGCTTTTCGCCGCCTTCCAGCGCCGCTATATCAATCATAGTTGGCAAGATATCAACCAATGAACAGGGCGTATCAACAGTACCATTTGCCACCCCGGGCCCAGCGATAATAAGCGGCACCCGCCCCGAATGTTCAAAGAAGTTCATTTTGTACCACAGGCCGCGCTCGCCAAGCATATCGCCATGATCCGATGTAACCATGATGATGGTGTTATCGAGCTGGCCAATCTCGTCCAGCGTGCGCACGATGTCACCGATCTTGCTGTCAAAATAGGAAACATTGGCATAATAGGCGTGCCGTGCATTGCGAATTTCATCGTCGGTTGCGGGCTTTGTGCTGGCCTCTATGCCATCCATCAACCGCTTTGAAAAATCATCCTGTTCATCATAATCGAGTGTGTGGGCAGGCATATCAATGGCGTCATTATCATATAAATCCCACCATTCGGGCCGCGCAACATAAGGGTCATGTGGGTGGATAAAACTCGCCACCAGACAAAATGGCGTCACCCGATCGGACGCATATTCCATCAATTTACGCCGCGCGAAAAAGCCCACCTCTTCGTCATATTCGATCTGGAAAGTAGTAGCCGCAACGCCGGCTTCTAGGACCGAGTCCATATTGTGATACCATTTATCAATGCGCTCATCCGGCGCCTCCCAATCCGGCGTCCAGGCAAAATCAGACGGATAAACGTCGGTGGTAATACGTTCTTCAAAGCCGTGCAATTGATCTGGCCCGACGAAATGCATCTTTCCCGATAGACAGGTGCGATAGCCCATTCCCCGCAGATAATGGGCGAATGTCGGCACGCTGGACGGAAACTCGCTGGCATTGTCATAGGCGGCGATGCGGGTCACATGCTGACCCGACATAAAGCTGAAACGTGAGGGCGCACAAAGCGGGGAATTACAATAGGCCGCATCAAAGCGCATTCCGCGCGCCGCCAACGCGTCCATATGCGGGGTTTTCACCAGTTGATGACCATAACAACCGGTAAAATGCGGGGCGAGTTGATCCGCCATAATCAAAACAATGTTTGGTGCCGAATTTGTCATATCATGCTCTCCCCAATCCGTTATTCGCCCGCTCTAGCAACGGGGCGAGACAACCATGGAAGATGGTAGCCATAATTCTTAGCCAAAATCCAGCAATCATCGCTGCCAATGGGCGATCATAAAGCCGCCACCGCACCGCCCTGCATTGCAAAGATTTTTCATCAGGAACATTGCCCAAATGGCCCAGTACGCCTATCTATAAACCAGTCCTAAATCAGGCCATAATTAATCAGGTCCAAAGCATTTTTCAAAGGTCCGTTAAATGATCGCAGAATTTGGTCACTTCGCGTTGATCGTGGCATTTATCTTGTCATTGATCCTATCACTCGTGCCGTTAATCGGTGTGGCGCGGGTTGATCACGGCCTGATGCGATTGGCCATGCCACTAACATATGGCATGGCGGGGGGTGTTTTCATCGCCTTTGCCGCCTTGCTCCACGGCTTTGTGACCTCGGATTTCTCGATCGCGCTGGTCGCTAGCCATTCCCATTCAACCAAGCCAATGATCTATAAGATCTCTGGGCTCTGGGGCAATCATGAAGGCTCTTTGCTTTTATGGATTGTTATTCTGGTCTTGTTTGCTGGCATTTTGGCCCAGCGCGGCCGTTTAATGCCCTTGGCGCTAAAGGTGCGGACATTGGCCGTACAGGGGATGGTCACTGCCGGATTTCTAGCATTTTCGCTATTCACCTCTAACCCGTTTTCACGGTTGGATCCGGCCCCACTCGATGGGGCGGGGCTAAATCCTGTCCTACAGGATCCCGGGCTCGCCTTGCATCCACCAACGCTCTATGTCGGCTATGTCGGCCTATCGATTGCGTTCTCATTCGCTGTTGCTGGTTTGCTAGAGGGACGCATTGATAAAAGCTGGGCACGGCATGTGCGCCCTTGGATTAGCGCCGCATGGTGCGCGCTTACCTGCGGTATCGCCCTTGGCAGTTGGTGGGCGTATTACGAGCTTGGCTGGGGCGGCTGGTGGTTCTGGGATCCGGTAGAAAACGCATCACTCATGCCGTGGCTTGCGGCAACGGCATTGCTGCATTCGGTGATTGTTGTCGAGTCACGCGGGATTTTCAAAAGCTGGACCTTGCTATTGGCCATTTTGGCGTTTTCCCTATCGCTTGTCGGTACCTTTATCGTGCGTTCAGGATTGCTAACCTCAGTCCATAGCTTTGCCAGCGATCCAGCGCGTGGGGTATTTATTCTGGCAATTCTATTGGCGGCCATTGGCGTGCCGCTAACGCTATTTGCCCTGCGCGGCCCATCACTATCAGCGCGGGATAGTGATACATCCGAAAACACCGATCAAAAGAATTCTGACTTTGCGCTGATCAGCCGGGATACCGGCCTCATGGTGAATAATTTTCTGCTAACCGCGGCGACATTGGTGGTGTTGATCGGGACCTTTTATCCGTTAGGACTAGAGATGGCAACTGGCGCGCGCATCACTGTTGGCCCGCCCTATTTTGACGCGACATTCAACCCGATTATGGCGGTTCTAGTGGTCGCCATGGCCGTCGGTCCGTTGCTCGTATGGCGGCGCGGCATTGGGCCTGCGCGGCGCATGGCGCTGAGCGCTGGCGGCGTTGGCGCGTTGGCGGCGCTATTGGCTGGCGCCACATTGGCCAGCGGATTGAGCATCGCCGCCTTGGCTGGCTTGGGGCTAGTTGGCTGGCTGGGACTGGCCATCATTGGCGACATTGCCCACCGGTTAAAGCCATGGCAGACAGGCGCCTTGTCGGGACGCCTCGCCGCGATCAAAATGCCGGTTTGGGGCATGTGGCTGGCGCATGGCGGCATGGTCGTGTTTTTGATCGGCGCGATTGGCAATGGCGTCTTTCAACAAGAAAAAATCATTCGGGCTAATGCCGGTGACGTTATTGAACTGGCAGGCCGCGAGATCCTGTTCAAAGGGGTGGAAGCACGCCAAGGGCCAAATTATGTGACCCAGACTGCGATTTTGGAAATGCGCGAAAACGGCCAGTTGATCGCCGTGATGGAGCCAGAAAAAAGGTTCTATACAGCCGAGCGCCAAAGCACCACAGAAGCCGCAATCAGGCCGCGTATAGCCGGTGATGATTACGCCGTTCTGGGCGATGGCGATGATGCGATGGGTTATAGTTTACGGCTATATCGCAAGCCTCTGGTCAGCTGGATCTGGACCGGCGCCGGGATTATGGCGCTGGGCGGGTTAATTGCCGTGTTTGGCCGCGCCCGCAATTACCGCCAGAACATTAAGGTGCCATCGTAATGACACCGCAAGAACCACAGAAAGCACAGCAAGCAAAGAAAGCACAGCAAGCAAAGAAAGCAAACCCGCCAAAGACGGGATTGCAGTTAAGCTTTCTACTGCCACTCATCGGCTTTATGGCATTGGCCATCATTGCGGCAATCGCGCTATTTAGCACCTTATCGGGTACCAGAGACGTGTCGCAATTGCCCTCGGTAATGGTCGGCAAGCCAGTTCCAGAGACAAACCTACCCTTGTTAGAGGGCGCCAAAACGCTCGACCTCACGGCCTTTCGCGGCAAGCCATTATTGATCAATTTCTTTGCTAGCTGGTGCGCGCCTTGCCGGGCCGAGGCCCCTGCCCTCGCGCTATTATCGCGTGACGTCACCATCGTTGCGATCGCCTATAAGGACAAGCAGGCCGATACGATCTCGTTTCTCACGCAATATGGCAATCCCTTTGCCGCGGTGGCGATGGATTATGACGGCCAAGCGGGGTTGAAATGGGGTGTTTACGGCGTTCCAGAAACCTATCTCGTTGGGCCGGATGGGCGCATTGTCCTGCGCCATGCGGGTCCGATTGACCGGCGGGTTATCGACAATGAAATCATGCCGGCAATCAAGGCGTTACAATGAGAGCGGTAATCCTCGCATTCCTCTGTCTGGCCCTTGTCGGGCTTGTCTCCCCCCTAGCCATCCCACTGGCCACCCCACTGGCCACCCCATTTGCCATCCAGCCAGCAATGGCGGTCACGCCAGAGGAAATGCTGGGTGATCCCGCCGCCGAAGAGCGTGCGCGGAACATCTCTAAACAGGTGCGCTGTCTGGTCTGCCAAAACCAATCCATCGATGATTCCGACGCCGATCTTGCCCGTGATCTGCGCGTTGAAATCCGCCGCCAGATTACCACCGGCGTTAGTGACGATGAAATCCTAGCCAATTTACGCACGACCTATGGCGATTACGTGTTGCTAAACCCGCCCGTTTCCACCGGCACCTATGTGCTATGGGGGGCGCCAGTAATTATCATTCTGGTGGGGCTGGGTATCTTGATCGGTAACCGCCGCCAGATGAGGGCCGCGCCGCATACAATAGAGGCCACGCCACGCCACGATGCCGCCCATCATGAACCGTTTGATGCGCCAGCTGAGGTCAAAAAACCTAGCCGCCTTTTCACCGGTATCATCATCTGCGGCGTGATTGGTGTGTCATTATTGCTATATCTGATGCTGGGGCGGGCTGATTTACCGGACCAGCCATTGGCCAGCCGGACCGCTGAAATTACCGCAACAGCCAAATTGCAATCGGCCCAACAGGATGCCCAGCAACAGGCATTAGCCAGCGCGAGAGCCGAGGTTACTGCCGATCCTGACAATATCGGGGCATGGCTACGCCTTGCCTTTGCCGCCAATCAGGCCCTTGAACATCCAACCGAGATTGCCGCGCTAGAACAGGCTCTGGCGATCAGCAAAGACGATCCGAGTATTAAAGCCATGCTGGCCGAGGCCCTTAGCCGCGCCGCCGAGGGTCAGATTACCATGCCAGCACGGCAATTGATCACCGAGGCATTGATCGCCAACCCAGAAGAACCACGGGCATTATATATCGCGGGACTAGCCGCCTATCAGGATGAGGATTTCACCAAGGCCGTTAGCCTTTGGCGCCGGCTTGAGTCGCTCTCCGCCGCCGATGCGCCGTGGATGAGCTATCTTGGCGATAGCATCCAAGACGCGATGCAAAAAGCCGGTCCGTCAGGCGAAGATATCGCCGCGGCCGCCGCGCTAGACAGTGATGAGAGAATGGCGATGATCGAAGGCATGGTCGCTGGTTTAGCAGAACGCCTAAAGGACGAGCCAGAGGATGTGGATGGCTGGAACAGATTGGCCCGCGCCTATGATGTGCTTGGCCGCCCCCAGCAATCAGCCACGGCCCTCATCAGCGCGGCAGACGCGTCAATCAATGACAAAAAAACCCAGATCACCGCCTTGGAATATATCATCGCAAACGGCTTTGAGGATGATTTTGCCGCCCAATCGACACGCCTGTTAACCCGCCTTGACGAGATTTCGCCTGAGGGGCTGGAACGGTTATTCTTCAGGGGCCATTTCGCGCGCCATACCGGCGATAATGCGGCGGCCAAGAAATATTGGCAGTCATTGCTCGATATATTGCCCGACGACACGCCCTTTGTCAGCGACCTAGCCGCGGCCATTGCGGATCTGTGATCTTTTATGTCGCCGGTGAAACGCGGTGATTGCTGAACGCCCTTAAATTCCTATATGATGCGACAACGCAGCCATCCAGTACCGCGCATCTTTGCAATCTGGGCGCTAGCCCAGCCATAACAGGAGCATTCAATGGAATTAGCTGATGAGATCATCATCCCCGCATCTATGGACAGGGTCTATGCGGCGCTTAACGATGCTGAGATATTGCGGAGCTGTATTCCGGGTTGTGAAGAATTGATCAAGCATAGCGATACCGAGCTTGAAGCCAAAGTTGTGCTAAAGATCGGCCCCGTCAAAGCCAAGTTTTCCGGTAATGTAACCCTCGACACAACCAATGCGCCGGATGGGTTTAGCCTGTCTGGTCAGGGTGATGGCGGCGTTGCTGGATTTGCCAAGGGCGGCGCCGATGTGACGCTAAAGGCCGATGGCGAGCAAACCATTTTGAGCTATAGCGCAAAAGCCGAAACCGGTGGTAAAATCGCCCAGCTTGGCTCGCGCCTGATTACCAGCACCGCGCGCAAATTATCAAAAGCGTTCTTTGCCAATTTTGAAAAGATCATGAGCCCCGAAGAAACAGAGGCTCCGGAAACTGCCTAAAGACGGATTAATTGTGAGTATTATTGTAGCAGATATCGGTGGCACAAATGCCCGCTTTGCAACGGTTGATGAGGCTGGTGGGCCGCTTGTCAATGTTGCGCGGCTACGTTGTGGTGATTACCCGACAATCGGTGATGCACTGCACGCCTATTGCGCGATGCATGACCGCCAGATAGCCCACGGAAGTGATCAATTGGTGATTGCTGTTGCCGGTCCTGTGTTTGGCCCGACAATCAATTTCACCAATAATGATTGGTCTTTTGACAAGGCTGAATTGCGCGCGAAAACTGGTGCGCGTTCCCTCTTGGTTATCAATGATTTCACCGCCCAAGCATTGGCCCAGAGCGCAAATGATAGCCCGACAGAAGTCATTCTTGATGGTGTCCCCAAACAAGGCGCCCCATTATTGGTTATTGGTCCTGGAACCGGTCTTGGTGTGTCCGCCCTCATGCCGGTTGGTGATGACCAAATCCCAGTCGTTGGCGAGGGTGGCCATGTGATTTATAGCCCGGTTACCGATGATGACCGCGCCCTTGCGGCGTTCCTATGGCCAAAGGACGGTCATCTTATCGCCGAGGATGTTATTAGTGGGCCGGGGCTTGAGAATATATACCGCTTTATCACCCGCAATAACCCCGATGCGCCGCGCCTAACCGCGGCCGAGATTGGCACAGCGGCAATTGCCCATAACGGGCCAGAGCGTGACGCGGCGATTATGCTATTGGACAATCTAGGGTCGGCAATTGCCAATGCGGTGGTGATGATGGGATGTTGGCGCGGGGTGGTCATTGCCGGCGGTGTTGCGCCGCATTTACAACCGTTATTTGCCCAGAGCAATTTTGCCAACAGGTTTCGCAATGACGGCTCACAGCGTGATGCCCTTTGCGATATTCCTGTTTGGCTATCAATCGATCCGGATGCTGGCCTGCGCGGGGCGGTGGTTGCGGCGGATAACCCGCATATGCAGAATTTGGTAATTACCGACGATAATTAGGCGCTGGACTAGAGCGGGGTTACATGCCCCGGCACCATTTTAAAATCTTCCAATGAGCTGGCCCCTGTTAAAAACAGGCTGAGGGCAATTTGATCTCGCCATCGGGCAATTTCACCCAGCGCATTCTGGCGGTTAATATCGCCATTATCCGGCCCGACCAGCGCCCGCAATACCGCGCCAGCCATTGATGCCATAGACGCCCCAAGCCATAATGACTTGGCCACATCCAGACCGTTTTGAACACCACCCGATGCAATCAAATAGGCATCGGGCCGCGCATTCATAATGTTGATCAGGCAATCAACACTGGTCATCCCCCAATCCAGAAACGGCGCAAACCGTGCGGCATCATCATCTGGGCCTGTGCGCCGCGCTGTTTCTATTCTGGTCCAATTGGTACCACCAAGACCAGCAACATCAATTGCATGCACACCCATATCAAATAATTGATTGGCGATGTGCGGGCTAATGCCGGCGCCAACTTCCTTGACGATGACCGGACATGGCAATTGGCTAACCGCCGCCTCGATCGCGCCCGCAACACCAACCCAATTCGTCTCGCCCTCTAGCTGTGCCGCCTCTTGCAACGGATTGAGATGGATCGCCAACGCATCAGCGTGAAGATCATCAACCGCACGGCGGGCCAGATCCAGGCCGCCCTCACGGGCTAGTTGAACGCCGCCTAGATTGCCAATAAGGGGAATATTCGGCGCAATTTCACGCAGGTTTTTCTGGCTACGCCCACCCTCTAGGCTTGCCCGCTGGGAGCCAACGGCAAGGGCGATATTTTGATCATGCGCAATCTCGGCCAAGGCCGCGTTAATCTGATCCGCCCGTTTGGTTCCACCTGTCATCGCGCCGATAAACACGGGCGCAGAGACCATTTTACCCAAAAACATTGTGTTGATATCAATCGCCGCAAGATTGGTTTCAGGCAAGGCGCAATGGTCAAGATGAACACGGCCAAAGCCCGCATCGACGCCCGATTGCGCCGCCGCATCAAGCGCCAGCGCGATGTGAGCGTCTTTTCGATCAGCAGCCTTGGTCATGTCTCTACCTCTTTTCCCGGCGGCGGAAAACGCCATCAACCAACAGCATATGTGGCACGGTGAGCGCCGCAAGGCCAATGAAAACCGTCCGCATAATCGCCGCCTCTAGCCCAAGGATATCAGCGCTATAGCCAATTACCAAGGCCCCGGCAAGCCAGCTAGCAAGGGTAAAGCCGGTCGCATGGATGGCCAAACGGCGCCGGTTAAATCGGCGCGAAAGGGCATGCCAGACCGTTGCCAAATGGCGGGCAGAATGAACCAGACAGAAATAGACCGCAAAGCCAAGCAATGGCGGCAATAGATAATATAACAGCAACAGGCCGGCCATCTCACCAAGGCCGTTAAGCCCCTTACCGCGCTTAATCGCATGCCAAATACAAATCACTACACAACCCGCGACAACCACCGTAAGGCCATTTATCGCCGCCCAGACAAGGCTAGTATCACCTACCAGATAGCCATAAATCTGGTCCGTTTCGGCGCGGTGAAAAAGGCTTATGCCTACAACCAAAATGCCGCCATGCGCAATCGCCTGTACATAACGCATGCGTCCCGATTGGGCCCGCGCATCGCCAATGCCGAAATGCAGCATGCTAATGATCAGGAACATAATAAGCGACAGCGCGGGAAACGACAGCCACACCATCACCACCACTACCGCCATTAACGTATAGATAATGAGAAAGCCGACAAAGCTAGTCATCCGGCGCGCATAGCCAAGATGTATCGCAATGGCCGCATCAAAAGCCCCATGCGGCAAGCCAATTGCCGCAACAAAAATGAGCGCGGCAAAATTCACCACACCAAGCGCGGCGACAAAGCTGGATAGATAATCAGCAATCATGTGCTCTCACCTCTGGCGGGGCTGGCGAGATTACCAAATAAACCAGGCATTAAGGCGGGCATCATGACGCGCACAAACGGCCATTTCGGCATTGCCAAAATGATTTTGGCACGAAGCCCCCAGCCCGCATCCCCGGACATAAAGGCGGCAAATTCATCACCGCTTAGGGCCTTGGCTAGGCGGCTAAAGAGTGACGGCGCGATTTCAGGCCAACGACGCAACACAGCCAAAAAAATACGGTCCATCAACAGATCTATCTTGCGGTGCGGATTGGCAAAGGATAGCTGGTTATTGCTTTCGCCCCCGCTCTTGGCACCACCTTTGCCTTCACTGGCCGCATGGGCAGTGCTGATCGCCGCCATGATCTGTTTCTGGATAAAGGCGAACGCATAGCCGCTAGAGGGCCGTATCGCCCCACCATTGGCCCCGATCGGCATCAAGCTGTTATCACGCGGGGATAGCTCTGCGAGCGGGATGGCCCCCTTTTCCCGCCGCTGGATGCTATAGGATTGGCAATCACAATGCGCCGCCAGATAATCGGCAATGGCCCCCTCATAAAAGCCGTCCTCTTGCACATCAGTTGAAAACATCGTGGATTCAATTAACGCCTCTGTGCTGGAAAATGGCAGAACATAAATGAAATGCATGCCCCGCGTTTGATCGCATCTGAAATCCATCAAGATCGCTGTCGATGGATCAAAGCACGGCGCATCGGCGGCTATTTCCCAGCCAATAAAATGCTGGATCATCGCATTCGTTGGCATTGGCGGTGATCGGCTATCAAGGATCTGTGCATGCGCTGGCGCATCATTGCCAAAGGTCACGCCAGCCTGTATCGCCCGCATCCGGCAATGGTCCAGCCAATGTGTACGTTGCACCGCCATATAGGGATGCGCGGCGCTATGCATTGTCACGATATGGGGCGCTTGATTGCCAACATTATCGCCATGACCAGATGATGCCGGTGTCACGATTTGCCAGCTATGCCAGCGATGCCGCGCCAAGGCGGCCGGATAATCCATGCGTTGGTGCGCCCAAAACCCCCAGATATGATCGTTGATGGGGGCTGGTCCATCATCATCGCTGACATTTATCGCATGGCGCGGTAGCTCGCCCGCCCGCGCCGCCAATGATAGCGCCGCACAGCCAGAACCAAGAATATGAACAGGCGTTTTAGGTAATGTGTCGTGGTCAACCGACATCAGGCAAACCCCTCAAGTCACGGTGCAGAACCGGATCATGGCGCGGCGGTGATATCGCCCGCGGCAATGGCATCCGGCGAAACAGGCTAAATAGCGCCGGCAAAGAAACCCGTGCCTTGGTTAGCCCCGTTGTCACCTGACGTCCCGCATGCCAATTATAACCCTGCTTTTTGAGCTGGACGCCGATCTGGCGATAAACCCTAGCCGCCACCGCAATTGCTAAATGCGCCCGCCACGGCAAATACCGATAGCCGCGCGATCCACTCTTGTAAAATATATCGGCAAGCGCCAATAACCGTTTGACTGCGGATTGTACCTTGCGGGCATGATCACCGGTGGGATTGCCAGCGGCCATAGCAATCGATTGCGGGGAAATACCGTCAACCCAACCCTCTGGAATATAGCGGCGGCCCATTTGTGCATCCTCTAAAATATCGCGGGCTATATTGGTTAATTGCATGGCAATACCAAGATCGATTGCGTGCGCGCGTGCCTCTTTCTCATGACAATTCAACACTTGGCACATCAGCAAGCCGACAGTTCCAGCCACACGATAGGCATAGCGGACCAAATCACCCTCACTGGCGAGCGCAACCGTATCCTCCTGATCTTGGAGCAATCCATCGATCAACGCCACTAGAACGGCCTTACGGAAGCCTTTTTCCTCCATAAATGGCTGGAACTGGGCAAATGTCGGGTCACCACTGGGGCGATTGGCCTTTAAATCGGCATGAATAACGCCAAGACGGGTTGGTCCATCGGGAATATCATCATCCGCCAAATCATCTAGCAGGCGGCAGAACGCATAGAGCTTAGCCCCGTCCCGCCCCATGTCGGCGCCCAAAATTCGGCTAGCCCAATGGAAGCTCTTACCATTACGGGCAAGGGATAATTGCGGATCTATATTTTCGTTCTCTACTTTACCCATACACGGATCGAGCCTCACCCAAATCCAGTACTATCTGGATATACCCAAGCATTAATCGCACTTTTTGGGTCAACGCCGCGTTGATTTGCGGTCTTCTTCTTCGATCAGCGTATCCACAACTTTAGCAGAACACAATACACCAGGCATTCCGGCGCCCGGATGGGCCCCCGCCGCCGAGAAGTAAAGGTTTGGAATATGCGGATCACGGTTGTGATAGCGGAACCATGCCGATTGCGGGAAAATCGGGGCAATTGAAAAGCCAGCGCCATGCATAGAGCGATAATCGGTCTTGAAATCTTCCGGTGTCATCCAGAAATCATCACTGATGACATCCTCTAGCCCCGGCATGATGGTTTCGGACAAGGCCGCTACAATCCGGTCACGCATTTGCACTCCGGCTGTATCCCAATCAATATTGCCAAGCAGGTTAGGCACCGGACAAAGCACATAGAATGAGTCACAGCCCTCTGGCGCAAAGCTATCATCGGTTGCCGTTGGCCGGTGCACATAGAGCGAGAAATCATCTGCCAGAATCTTTTTGTTGAAGATATCAGCCAGCAATTCCTTGTAGCGCGGCCCCATCCAAATAGTGTGATGGGCAACGTCTGGATATTGTGCCTTGGTGCCAAAATACAGAACATACAGCCCCATGGAATATTGCGTTAACGCCTCTGGCAAGGGGCGCTTGGCCCGCATCTGATCGGTTGGCAACATCTGGGAATAGACGGTCGGCGGGTCGCCATTACATATCACCCGATCAGCCGCAAAAAACCGGCCATCACGCGCGGTGGCGCCAGTGGTGCGTCCATCGGCAACGGTGATCTGGTCAATATCAACACCGGTTTCAACCCGCACCCCAACCCGCAAGAGCAGATTATGCAGCTCGCTAACCAATTTGCCGGTGCCGCCCATACAAAAGAACACACCCCAGCGCCGCTCCAGATAATGGATCAGGCTATAAATCGATGTGGTGGTAAAAGGATTGCCCCCGACCAATAGCGGATGGATAGAAAAGGCCTGCCGCAATAGCGGGTGCTTGATATGGCTATTCACAATGCCCGCAACGGAGCGATAACTGCGCAGTTTTAGCAATGAAGGGATCTGCGCCAGCATCGTTACAAATTTGTTGAACGGCCGGTCCGCGAGCTTTTCAAAGCCGATTTCAAAGATCTCTTTCGATGCGGCGAGCAATTTTTCATAGCCCTTCACATCATCGGGGTTAAACCGCCTGATCTCGTCATTCGTATCTTCGATAGAGGCCCGGTAGTCAAACCCCTCGCCGCCATGAAAATAGAACCGATACCACGGATCTATGGGCCTAAATTCGAGATGGTCCTCGCGCTTTTCACCAAATAGCTCGAACAGCTCGTCAAACAGAAAGGGCGCGGTGATAACGGTGGGTCCGGCGTCATGGCGGAAACCACCGCGCTCAAACACCTGTGCACGGCCACCAATGGCCGCCAAGCGATCAACCAATGTTACCGAATAGCCGCGCGCACGCATCCGCAATGCCGCCGCTATGCCGCCAAAGCCGGCGCCAATGACGAGAATATCGCTATGTTCCGGATCACTCAGTGGTGCAACCGGTTTGGCCTTTGTGGCTTTCTTGCTACTGCTCAATTTGGATTATTTACCTGCTCTGGTATGTCGAGCTCATCCACAGCGCGGTGGCATACCTGCTCAAGTAGACTTTGCACAGGACTGATGACTTCGGCAATCTCGGGCGGCAGGCCAGTCGCACAGCGTTTGGTCTGGATAAGGATTTTATCCATACGCTCCGCCGTTTCTGATAAGGCCCCCGAAGTCATAATCAAACTCTGCCAGTGCTGTAGTTGTTCAACGCATCCAGAATTGTACCAATCATCAAAGGCTTTGGCACTATCTGTCTGCAATTGTTCGCGGAACACCGTGACCACCGCGTTCGGCGAACGGCGGGCCAGATCGGAGCCTGACGTCGCCGCCCCATCACTGCCGCCAAAATTCATAATGTCATTCGCAATCTGATAGGCATTGCCGAGGAACCGGAAATAAGCACCAATCTGCGGCGCGGCACTACCATGCAATGCCATCAGCGCAATGCCCTCAAGCGGCGCGGTTAGCAATGGCGCGGTTTTATCGGCGGCGATCTGCAGATAATCCTGCCACGAACCGCCGCGCACCATATCAAACTCGCGGGCCTCGCCAGCGGTTGTGGTTTTCATATGATGGGCCAGCATTTTAACCAGCATCGGTGTCTGTGAACGCTGGGCCGCCTCTGCCGCCAATTCAAATGACAAGGCAACCAGCCAGTCACCAAGGGTCAGCGCAACATCGCGGCCAAATTTGGCCCATACAGCAGGGCGACCGCGGCGCAGTTGATCACCATCGCAAATATCGTCATGCACCAGCGAGGCATTATGCAAAACCTCAATCGACACTGCCCAATGCATCGCCGCGGCATTATCTACATTCAGCATCTCAGCCGCCTGTAGCGCCATTTTAGAGCGCAACATCTTGCCCGGGACGGCGAAATGATGGGCCGCCGCCTCGTGCAATGGCTCACCCGGCTTGGGCAAACGGTTTACAATGAATTTATGGAGTTTGGCCGATGTCTGGCCATCAGAGCGGGCATGGGTAGAGCGGGAATGTGTGGCGCGGGCATGGGCGGACGCTGAATGCTGTCCTTCATTTGCCTTGGTCCCAGCGCTTGTACCGCGCTGTGAACGGGCCCCTTTATGCCCAACCGATGGCTCATCATCTTGGTGAGATACGGTTGAAAAAGGTACCACTTCGGTCATGCTTATTCCTAAAATTAATTAATAAATGAGAGGGGCGACCCAAAGGCCGCCCCAACCATAATTACTTAGCTTCACTTTCGGTCACTGCAACATTCCAGATGATCACACCGAACGCAATTTTGTTCAGCACGTCTGCAAGGTTGTAGATCACGTTGAGTGAGTTAGCTGCTGACGCTGGATCACCAGAAGCCAGGTAGCCGTAGAAGTAACCTAGTGGGTAAATTGCCCAACCGATTGTTACAATCCAACGCATTGTTGAGAATGCTGAACGCACTGACTCAGGTGCCTTCTCTGCTGACATCTTGCCAGCTTCACCAGCAAAGATTTCATACAGAATGTATGCCCAACCAGCCATACCAATGATGAAACCAACCCAAGCGTTGATGTAACCAACTTCACCAGCATAACCACCGACGAGCATGACCAAAGTACCGATCATTAGACGCCAGAAGATGCCACCTGATACGTTGCCAATGGCACGTAGGATCAAGTAGAACTCAACCATCAACAATGGAACTGTGATAAGCCAATCAATGTAGCGATATACTGTTGGTGTATCGCCTGTGCTTACCCACACATCACGCATATAGAAATAGTGTACTGCGGCTACAAGAGTAACCAAACCTGATACAGTCAATGATGTCTTCCACTTTGCAGACACACGCTGTGTCTCCAGGAAGAAGAACGCTGTTGAAGCAACAAGCGCCATTGAAATCAACCAGAATGAAATACCTACATAGTCATCAGATGCTAGGTTATCGCCAGCAGCCAATGCAATTGATGGTACCAATCCTACAGTCGCTGCAACGAGTGCTCCTTTGAGCATCTTACCAGAACTGAACTTCATTTTTTACCTCCGTTAACGAAATAGCCGGAGTGCCGCCTTCGCCGCGATCTGCGACAAAATGCACCACTCCATGCGCAAACACCTTAGAAAGCTAGTGACGACAAGCGCAACAGCTAATCAGAAAAAAGCTTAGGGAATTGGTAACCAATGAAAATTTATTGATATTTTACAGTCGTTTAGGTTAGTAGAATATTTTAGCTAAAATTAATTTAAGAATTTCAAATTTGGTTGAAGTAAAATTATTTACTATAAATTCAATATGTTATGGTCACTTCACAAAATTCAAAAGAAGGCCTCTTCAGCGTTATTCATAGCGATTTGCAGTAGGTTTTTGCATTTTTTGACAAATTTATAATTAATTTTAGTATTTTTTTCTAAAATTTTACCTATTAATCGCGTTTAATTCCGCACCATCGAGAATCACCATCATCAAAAATTCATCATTAAGCGCACCATTCTGACTATTTGTGTCATTATGCTCATTTATGCTTAGCTAATGTACTTAATCATCAATTTGAGTAGTGTTTGGCTACGCATTGGGGCACTCGTTCCAGAGGAAATAAAGCTTATGTTACTCATGCATAAAGTCGGGTTTGGTCTGAAACCAGACGAAGACATGCCCAAAGACGCGATTGGGTGGGCGTTAGCGCAATTGGCCAACAAAGCACCGCAAGTCGGCATCAGTAGATTTCGCACGGGCAAACAGCAAATCGAACCATGGCCCGAAGAGTTCATTTTTGATTTAACCACACGGGTAAAAACCGCCCGCCAGCTCCAACGAGAGCTGGACAAGCTTGATGATGATTCGGGACTTTCATCGGGCGAGAGACGACGCCAAGAACAAGCATTGAGACAGAAGTTCCAGCCGCATGCCCATGACCAGCTGACCTTTTTTCATCAACCTGTCTTTGGCGAAGACGGCGTACGCCAACGGTTTGTACAGTTCTGGATGAACCATTTCACTGTTGGCGCCAATTCCAATTCTAACGACTATGCGGGTGATCTCTTTCAAAATGTGATGAACCGCGACATTGATGGCCGCTTTGCCGACATGGCCTATAACGTCACCCGTCACCCGACTATGCTTTGTTACTTGGACAATATTTACAATATTGGCGAGACATCAGAAAAGGCCAAAAACAATAAAAAGCAACAGGTGGGTTTGAATGACAATCTAGGCCGTGAATTGATGGAATTGCACACTATCTCACCGGCTGCTGGATATAGTGAAGACGACATCAGAGACGCCGCCAAAATTCTGGCTGGTTGGGGCTTCCTCTTTCACAAAAAGGACGGCGCAAGATTTGACCGCAAGAATAAAATCAAAGATTACGGCGACGCCTTTGTGACCTATCACGCAGAGCCGGGTGGCAAGACGGTGCTCGGCAAAACCTATCCAAATGGCAAGAAGGCCCTGCGGCTTTTCATTGATGATCTTGCCGCGATGCCCGAAACGGCGGCGCATATCTCACGCAAACTATGCCAGCATTTTATCAGCGATAATCCCACTGATGATGATGTGAATGCCGTCATTGCCGCGTGGCAAAGGAGCGATGGAGACCTGCCAAGCGTTCATAAAGCGGTGATCGAACGGGCCGCGCTCGATATTAGTCCGAAAATGCAATGGCCCCTCACATGGTTATTCACCCTATCGCGCACCTCTGGTGGCAATCTGACTTATGGCTGGGATGACATTGGGGGCAAAGACCCGCATGAGGGTGTGTTCCGCCCTCGTCTTATAATGCGGGAACTCGGCCAGAACATCTGGGGCCGCCGCCAGCCTGACGGCTTTGCGCTTGATGGTGCTAGCTGGGCTACGCCTGAACATATGGAACGCCGCATCCGGATGGCCTCGATCATGCATCGGTTCGGTAATCCACAGCTCGACGCAAACGACATGCTAGAGCGCATTGACGCATCGGCAATGACCAGAGATCTGGTGGCGTCGACGAGCGATGCGCGCAACAAATTCATTTTTATGGCCTGTAGCCGTGAAATGATGGGGAGTGTGTAAGATGATTACGAGAAGACAGTTTCTGCAATCCTCTGCCGCCAGCCTGGCATTGGCAGGCTTTCCCATTCACGGAGTAACCAAAGATCTGCCAACGGGGAATATTGTGGTGATCATTCTTGAGGGGGGTATGGACGGTCTAGCCGCTGTACCGCCGCTTGGTGATCCTGATCTGGAGCGGGCGCGAAAGGGGCTGATATCGGCCAATCCGATCACCCTCAATCCGTTCTTTGGCCTGCATCCGTCTCTCGGCGGTTTTGCCCGTATGCTGAATGATGGCGAGGCTAGCATCGTTCACGCCACCGCGTTTCCCTATACAAAACGATCGCACTTTGAAGGCCAGAACGTCATCCAAACAGGAAATATGACTCCGTATGCGTCTAAATCTGGCTGGCTGGGGCGGTCATTGGAACTGGCGGGGTTGCCCGGGCGCGCCTATTCGATGGATATGCCGTTATTGATCCGCGGCGAGGCCGAATTGGATAATTACTATCCCGCACATTTGCGCGGATCGATCGACCCAACAAACATGCTCACCGACCAGTTGAGCCAATATCACGGGTCAATCATCGGTGATGCATTTACCAAAGTCGGCCAAAAGCATGAGGAAAAAGCCAAATTCATCGCCCGCGATCCAGTCAGTCTGGCCAAGCATGCCGGTGCCCGCCTATCCGATCCGCTAGGCCCATCTGTGGCGGTGATCAAGGTGAGTGAGTTTGACACCCATGCCGGCCAAGGTGCCGATACAGGAATGCATTATGAACAGCTTGCCGAAGTTGATGATATCATGATTGCCCTTAAATCCAGCCTCGGCGCACAGTTCAAAGACACCGTCATTCTTACCCTTACCGAATTTGGCCGGACGGTAAAAATGAACGGATCCACCGGCACTGATCACGGGTATGGGTCTGCCGGATTGCTGGCTGGCGGCTTGCTAAAGGGCGGTAAGGTCATCACCCAATGGCCGGGCCTTGGCAAGCGTGATCGCTTTGAAGAACGGGATTTGCAATCGACGATAGATTATCGCTCCGTCTGTGCTGCCTGTATTGAGGCGGCCTTTGGCCTCGACCATGATTTGATTGCCGACAAGATTTTCTACACGCCAAAACTGGAGCGGGTTTATGACCATCTTTTCGCCTAGGCCAGTTATGAAAAACGCAGTGCGGGGCATAGCAATAATCGCGGCCGCATTGTTTGTTCACACCCAAGCATCGGCGCTAACATTTGCAACAACCAGTGACCAGCCCAATAAATCTGGGGGCAAATCTGGGGGAAAATCTGGGGGCGCGCTACAAAAAAGCGAAGATATTCAGATATTTGATGTCAAAATAGCCGGAGCCTTGCTCAACAACCTCAAGCAGCCGCCAAGCTATTTTGATTTCTCAAAAATAGAATTAATGAAGATGCCAGCCGCGCAGAAATGTCGATTTGAGTTCAAACGCCGGCAAAATAAATCGGGGAAAGAACAAGTGCTCGCCAATGGCATCGTCGAAATTCACGATAGCCGCCTTGTTTTCAAAGACCATAACTGGCGGGTGCGCGGCATGGCAACGCCGACATTCTTAAAGACCGAGGCCAATCTAGTGGTTGATTCAACCGGCAATATAGTTGGAAAAGCACCGTTCTTCCTTCTATTTACCGACCCCGGTGAAATAGCTAGGCCGCCGAAATATGTTGCATTGGGTGAGATGAAAAAAGAAACCGGTGACGCAAAATCACCTATTGGCGTTCACCCCTTCCCCGTGGATAATTGGGCGATGGGCTTGCTGAACATTCACAATTGCACGGACATCACTTAATCCAAAGACGTCACCTGATTAGTGGCTAGCCCGACATTACGTTAATAAGAATAAGAGAGCGTTACGCTAGCATATTGGTCATTGGCGAAAATGGCGTTATTCGCATCCTTTTCCAGCCCATTATTAAAGCTAGCCGCCGCCTTTATGACAAGATTATCTGTCACCCGTGTGCTGTATGACAGGCGCGTTGTGGTCGCGTTATAATCCAAGTCGCGGGTCACCAGTAACAGCGCCTCGCTATCATCGACATCATTGAACAGCAAACGCGCACCGCCGATAAGATCCTTTTGAAAGCCTGTATGGCTATCTAGCTTGCGGCTATCTTTAGCAAATTCCGCCAGCAATACGACATCATAACCGGTGCCAGCCAGATCATATAGATTATGTTCGACCCCGATGATACCAGCCTCATAAGAGCCCATTTTGCCAAGCCGGTCATATTGACCAGTGCGGCGGATTACCTCTGCCTTTAACGCCGTATCGCCGCGCAAATATTGGACATCGATGCCGTTCTGGGTAATGCGGGAATAATCTGCCTTTAGGCGGCCATCGCTTTGCGGCAAAAACCGGCCATCACGGCCGATGCCGCTAAAATGTGACACGGCCAAATCGACATCACCAAAATAGCCTGACCAGCGCAAAGCCCGGCCCATATCGCCGTGATTAGCCCCGCCGCTATAGCTAACCGCATCACTATGAACCGCCGCCCCAGTGCGCAATCGTGACGCCGATCCAGGATAGATATTCTCAACAAATTGCGGCAATGCATAGATAACGAGCTGTCCCGGACCGATCGGGGTTGAGAGTTTTACCATCGGCGCACCTAGCTTTTGCCCGCGCGTCAGACCGCGTGTATAATCATAGCTGTTGATGATATCGACGGGGTTAAAGCTCTCGACCTTACCCCAAAATTCGATATTCGTACCGACCAACAAATCATAATGTGCGTTGCTTGCCTGGATATTGACCTGTGCCGGATCAACACGGCCAGCCCCGGAATCTCCCGAAGATAGTCGCGGCTCCATCACCAACTGGACATTATCCCATTCAACCAACAGGCCCGGCTCTAGATCAAAGGCACCAAAATCATCATGGCTATCGGCATGCAATGGCGCTTGCCAATAATGATCCAGATGCAAATCAAACTTGCCGTAATGCTCGGTATATAGATCCTCGGCCAGCGACGGGGTTGGAAGCGACAGGGTTGGGAGCGCACATAGACCGAAGGCAACACCCAAAAATGAGTAGAGAGAGCGCCGCATTACCGAGACGCTTTTTCCAATGCTTGCGGGGTAAATGCGCGATCGGCAAGGCCTGCATCAAACACATAATCACCCCATGACAGGCGGGTAGATTTACCTGTCTGGACATTCTCCATCACCATGTCATGCGCGCGCCAGAACTTGCCTTGATATTGGCGGTAGTCATTAAAGGTAAGGATTTTCTCAAGATCACCACGGCGGTTGTAATATTCAATGCGGTGCACCCGATATTCATCCATATCAGTATAGGAAACCCGCTTTGAATAGCCTGACTTTTTGTTCTTTGGCACACTCTCAACCGTCGCGCATGTGAGTGCGGCATCGGTTGGGCATGGCGCGTCTTCAACCCAATTATGGGTGTTATCATCCACCTCTTCAGATCCTAAATCCTCATAGGAAAATTCTGAACTGACAAATTTGCCAGTACGGTTTGATGATGAAATGCGCTTTACCCGCTTAAGGGCAGGTAGGAAAATCCACTGTGAATCGTCATTCGGTTCAATCATCGAATGGGTCAATAGCGCGGTGCCACGAACGTCCCGCGGCTCGGAAAACACGATGATGCTCTTATCGCCCTCACCCGGATTTGCATTTTCCAGCGTGGTTGATTTGAATTTGCGCACGCTTTCCTTGCCAGCTTTGTTCTTCAACACCATCTGGCCTTCGACCGCGAAATCACCAAAACCTTCATCACGCTTGGCCGTTTCGGTGGCAATCGCCAACCCTTTTTCAGCCGAGGCGTTGGCTGGCGCTCCGACAAAAATCAGGGTGCCGGCAATGGCGAGGGCAAAGACGCTTGAAGCAACAGTTTTGGTAGAGGCTGTGTTTTTCATTTTATCAATCCAAATCAACAATGGCGGTAGGAATAGGAAATCTACAAACAGGGCAAAGCCCAAGGTCACGGCGGTCAAGCAGGCCAAGTCACGGTTCACCGCAAAGCCCGATTGTCCCAAAATGGCAAAGCCGACAACCAGCGCGAGGGAGGTCACGGTCAAGGCCATGCCAACCGATTTGAACGCATAGCGCACCGAATTTTCGGGGGTCTCACCACGCTTGCGGGCGGCCGCATATTTCAAAATGAAATGCACCGTATCATCAACAACAATGCCCAATGTCATCGCCACAACGATCGATACGGCCAGTGTCACATTGCCAACCGCATAGCCCCACAGGCCAAACGCCATCGCCGCCGGAACCAAATTGGGCACCAGCGATATCAACCCCAGCTTTACGTTGCGCAGGACCAGCAAAATCACGAATGATATCAATACCAAGGCCAGAATAGTGCCTTGTAGCATCGCCGGCACATCTCGCGCCGAGATCATCGTATAAACATGGGTTTGCCCCGTCACTGGGCTTTGCAGGCTTGGCGCGTTATCGGCAAACCATGCTTGGATACGGGAATCCAGCGCCAATAATTGCGCCGTATTTGTGCGCGGTACATAGGCGGTAATCCGCACGGCCGAACGATCAACATTAATCTGGTCGGTCAGATCCATGCCATAGCCAAGCGAGAGCTCGTATAGGAACAGATATTGCGACGCCTCTTCATCACTATCCGGCAACCGGTAATAGGATGTGTCATCGCCATTCATATTCTGGTTCAACCGCTTGATAATATCGGTGATCGAGCGCACGTTACTGATTTCAGGCTGGGCCCGCAGGAAGGTTGAAAATTCATCCAGCTTGGTGAGATAGGCAATCGAGTTGATGCCACTCTCCTCGCCCGTTTCAACCGCATATTCCAGCACGTTCAAGCCACCAAGATTGTCTTCGTAAAAATCGGTTGCGAGACGGAGTTCGTAGCGTTCGTCAAAATAGCGGATGAAATCATCCTCAAGCTTGATCTGGCTAATGCCAACGCCAACACCGATTATCAACACCGGTATACCCAGCAACAACCGGCGCTGGTTTGTGATCACCCACTCACCCAGCGCGACCATGAAACGGTCAACCGAGGCCTGCTGTTGCTTTTGCTTTGATGGCAACCAGCAAATCAACGCGGGCAACAGGAACATGGTGAACACCCACACCCCGACCATACCAGCCGCAACCATGTTACCTAGCTGGCGAAATGGTGGTGAGATTGAAAAGTTGAGCGACAGAAACCCAACCGCGGTGGTGAATATGGCAACGGTAATGGCCAAGCCATGATCGCTGATCGCGCGCTTTGCCCAGACTTCCCGATCGGATGTTTCCTGCATGCTCTGGCGAACCGATGAAAGGATGTGAACCGTGCTCGCAACCGCCAGCGTGATGATCATCAATGGCGCAACAGCGGTAGCCGAATTTAGCGGCACGCCGCTCCATCCAAGCGCCCCCAACGAAATCAACGCAGAAAGCACAGCAATCGTTAGAACCGAAAGCACCCCAACGATCGTGCGCAGCAACAACCCGACAATTAGCAACATCGCCAATAACATGGCCGGTGTAAGGGTCGCCCCATCATCCTGACTGGCAACGGCGAATTGCTGGCCAACTGGAATTGATCCGGTTATCTGGAAGGTGATATCTGGATGCGCCGCGCGGTAGCGGGCCAACAAGGGATCGGCCTCGGCCATCACCAACGGTACTTCGCTCGCCAGATCAAGACCGGGCAGACGGAATATGATGCCGACTTGGGTGATGCTGGCGGCGTCATTAATTAAAGCCCCTCGGATTTCAACCCGCGACAATGCCACCTCGCGCGCCTTATCCGCCTCGCTTTGGGTCACTGATTGCGGATCTACAATCAAATCCTCGACGATCATCATGTCTTCGTCGGCATAGCTGTTCTGGAAACGGGTGATCGAATTCACCAACCGCACAAACGGCAAATTCCACGCATCATTCGTTAGATCATCAATGACCGCCAATGTTTGCGGGGTAAACACTTTGCCATCTTTGGGAATGACCAGAACATTCAGATTGTCATCTTTGGCAAATTCCTGCTCAAAGCGATCCAGCGTCTGTTTGTCAGGATTATCCGGCCCCATGAACACACGGCCATCCGTATCCAGCCGCAAATTCGGCATGCCCGCATAAACGGCAAAGGCCATGATGAATGTCAGTAAAACCAAAATGCGGCGGTTATTGACGGCAAATTCTGCGAATTTTTCAAAGAAGCCGGATGGCTGTGACATAAATGTCTCCGCTAACGAAATAATAAATTATTTCCCGCTTATACAGTAACCACCCACTGTTTTGATAGGGTGTCATTTACTCTATTCGCAATAAGGCGCGGGCCTGTTCTAATACCGGCGCATCGAGCATCTGGCCGGTGACTGGATGCCGCGCCGTTCCTCCCGTTTCTATCTGGCTCGCCTGTGCTATGACGCCGGCCGCCCATTCCTGCATTTCGGGCGATGGGCTAAACCCGTCACGCAAGGCCGCGATCTGGGCTGGGTGAATACAAAACGCCCCCTTTGCGCCCACATGCGCCGCCGCCATTGCCGCCTTTGTAAAGGCCGCAATGTCACTGTAATCCGCGATCGAGCTTGGCATGCCAAGAACCGGTATCCCCCACATCGCGCCGCGCTTTACCAGATCATACAGGGCGTGCGTAAGCAGGGTTTCATTCGGCGCCACACCTAGATCAGCGCAAAAATCCTCACTACCAAGCGCAAGACCGATCAACCCATCTGGGCATGCCCCCTGATCATTCAGCAAATGCCCAAGCGCCGCCAGATCCTCGATCATCGCAATGACCCCGCTTTGGCGTCCACGCGCCGCCAGTTCAATATCATCACGCCCCTTGGTCTTTGGCAGGACGATCGGTATGTGCGGTGGAACAACGCCAAGATCAGCGGCACATTCTGGCGAGGATACGTCATTCACCCGCACAAATACCGGCTTGTCATTTTGCGATGCAATGTCCAATAGATCCGCAAGTGCCGCCCGCGCGTCTTGCTTTTGCGCCTTTGCAACGCCGTCTTCTAAATCAAGACAGACCGCATCCGCATTTGTGCCCAGAGCCTTGGTCGCCAGCGCAATTTTATCAGACGGCGCAAATAAAACCGCCCGCGGACAGCTTTGTGACAGCGTATTTCTAACACTATGCGCCATCACCGATCCCCTTCGGCTGGGCTAAATTCGGCAATAATCGCATCGGTATGTTCGCCAATCTTTGGTGTCTTGGTGGCGGGCATCGGCTCCGCATCGCCCCACAGGATCGGGTGCGCGGGTAATGCCAGACTATCCGCCGCACTATTACCATAGGTCGCCGCCCGCATCGCCGGATGCGATTGTAAATCGGCCGCGCCATTGACCATACCAAAGGCAATCCGCGCCGCGGTTAGGCGTTCGCTAAATTCACCCGCACTCATACCCTTGGTGATTTTGGTAATATCGGCCTCTAGCGCATCACGATTGGCGACACGCGCATTGTTCGACATATAGGCCTCATTGGCGGCCATCCACGGTGCGTCCAGCGCATCCACACATAGCCGTTGCCATTCACGCTCGTTTTGGATCGATATCAACACCAACCGCCCATCCCCGCATTCAAACGCCCCATAAGGTGCGATCGATGGATGGCGCAAACCGACCGGCGCTGGTGCCCCTTTGCCGTAATGCGCATGAATATAGGGCACCATCATCCATTCGGCACTCACGTCAAATAGCGATACCGATAATTGCGATCCGCGCTGGGTAATGCCGCGCTTGATCAATGCCTCAAGAATGCCCGCATGCGCCGTCACGCCAGTACCAATGTCACAGATCGACACGCCAATACGGCCCAAAGCATCAGGGCTACCCGACACAGAAATCAGCCCTGATTCCGCCTGAACCAATAGATCATAGGCTGGCTTTTTCGATGCCGGACCACTATCGCCATAGCCAGAAATATTACAAATAATCAGCCGCGGGTTATGCGCTTGCAAAGCCGCATTATCAAAGCCAGAACGGGCCAGCGCGCCCGGTGATAAATTCTGGATTAGCACATCGGCGCGCGCCAGCATCGCCCATAACAGCGCCTTACCGCCAGCATCCTTAAAATCAATGACGGCGGATTCCTTGCCCTGGTTCAACCATGTAAAATAGGAACTATCACCTGATGCCGCGCTATCATAACCGCGGGCAAAATCGCCTTCGCTGCGTTCAATCTTAATAACCCTAGCACCCGCCGCCGCGAGCCGCGCACTAGCCAGAGGGGCCGCCACCGCTTGCTCAATAGAGACTACCAATAGACCGGCCAATGGCCCATCGGCTGGGGCGTTCTTCGGCAAATCTGGCAACCCTGATGATGGCACTTAAAAACTCCGCGGCATGCCCAGCACATGTTCACTAAGATAGGACAATATCAAATTGGTGGAAATCGGCGCAATCTGATAGAGCCTCGTTTCGCGCAATTTGCGTTCGATATGATAATCGCGGCTGATGCCAAAACCGCCATGCGTTTGCAGGCATGTATCCCCCGCCGCCCATGACGCATCCGCCGCCAGCATCTTTGCCATGTTCGCCTCGGCCCCGCATGGGTGATCGGCATCAAACAACCGCGCCGCCTTATTGACCATTAACGCGGCGGCCTCGGTCGCGGCATAATGGCGGGCGATAGGGAAAGACACGCCCTGATTTTGGCCAATCGGCCGGTCAAAAACCACCCGATCCTTGGCATAGGCAACTGCCTTATCGGTAAAATACCGCGCATCGCCAATACATTCGGCCGCGATCAAAATCCGCTCGGCATTCATCCCGTCCAGAATAACCCGAAAACCAGCATGTTCAGCCCCCAGCAAATTTTCCGCTGGCACCTCGAAATCATCGAAAAACAGCTCGCAGGAGTGATGGTTAATCATCGCATCAATCGGTTTTATGGAAAGACCGCGTTCCTCTGCACCGCGCAAATCAACGATGAAACAGGATAGGCCATCGGATTTGGAACTGCGCTCTTCGATCGGCTTGGTGCGCGCCAGTAACAGCATCAGATCAGAATGCTGTACCCGGCTGATCCAGACCTTTTGGCCATTGATGACATATTTATCGTCGACTTTCTCGGCCCGCGTTTTTAGCGATGTGGTGTCGGTTCCGGTGCTTGGCTCGGTCACCGCAAATGATTGCAGGCGCAATTCACCCGCCGCCACCGCCGGCAAATAAGCCGCCTTTTGCGCGTCGGAACCATGCCGCAATAACGATCCCATGACATACATCTGTGCATGCGCCGCGCCCGGATGCCCGCCAGAACGCGACACCTCTTCCAAGATCACACAAGCCTCGCGCAGGCCAAGCCCAGCCCCGCCATATTCGGTCGGGATCAACGCACCCAAAAACCCCGATTTCGTCAATTCTTCAACAAAGGCAGTGGGATAGCCGTTTTGGGCATCAAGATCACGCCAGTAATCCTCGCCAAACCCAGCACAAATAGCCCGCACCGAAAGCCGGATATCATCAAGATGAGCGTCCTGATCCGCGGTTAAATCTGGGGGGTTCTTTTCCATCATGAGACATTTTCAACCAAGTAAAACACAAACAACCATAACCCCACCCGCCAAAGAACAACAGCGACGAGTTGAAGCACCCTTTTCTGGGGTGGTGGTAAGGTTAAACAGGCGACCTAGAGTGCGGGGTTGTCTTTGCCACAAATGTGAGCCGCCCTGCCATTCCAGTTTGTGCTGTCGTGATGTTCACTTCTGTGCTGGTAATATCCCACACGCGATGCAGCCCAGCAACCGATCTGGGAGCTATTCCACCCCGCAGCCAAGGCCTCGGTTATTGGCTTCGGTCACATACGGTGCCCATCGCAGATTTTCAACGTACCAATGCTTTACGCCATCTTCTTCAAACAGAGCTAGTCGGCACAGATCCGCTTCATTACACATCTGAGGGTTCGACAAACAGCTGGTTAGGCCGCCTTCAACCACCGGCGCTGCCTGTTTGGTGCCACATGCTGACAGCAAGCCCGCCATGACCACCAAAGACCATTTTGTAACTAGTCGCGTTTTCATCATGTAAACTCCTGACAGGTTCCTCTATGTGATCTTAACAGCTTTGTGGTTCATAATTAGTAAATAATTAGCGCATGAAGGGCTGTCATAGTCGCTTTACTATTCTCCACATGAGGTGTTTTAATCTGAATGTTAGAGTTTTGTATCAAGGGAATAGATCATTGAAACGACGTGAATTCACCTCCAAATCAGCGGCGGCGCTCTCCACTCTAGCGGCACCTAATCTACTTTTTTCTCCCGCATTAGCGGCATTGCCGGGGACGGTGACATGGGGCGGCGCTTATCTGCTCGAAGACAAGCCCGGCATCATGCCTTACACGCGTAGTGCATTGCAGATGTCAAAAAATAACAGCCCCAACGGAACCAGCGTGAATAAGACACTTCTTCGTGAAATTCGCGACACTGACTGGACTGGCACGGGTCTGGATTTGCGAACAGGCCTGAAAAAAAAGGAAACACGATACGGCATGGTATTTGGCCTAGCAGCCGAACAGGTGCTGGCGGCGGTCTATCTGCCAGCCGCAGATAAAACCCAATATATTCTGCGCCAAATTGGATATGTTACTGTTTACGACATTGTTGATCGGCGGATCGTATCCTGCATCGCGGTTCGGGGACGCTATATTGAAAGCCGGGTGGGCAAATTTGATGAAGCCATATTGCCAAAATTGTTCTTCAATCTTTTAGCTGACAAGAATAACACGGGCAGCGTTGCCCGCTTTATGGTTGAAAAGATCAAAGATTATCCATTTGCCGAAAAATATCAGGGTGAATATTTTCAGGTCAATAAGGTCGTCTTTGTAGAATATGCCATCGCCAGTGCTGCCGAGACTGGCATCAATACTGACAGCTATGGGGATGATACGGCGCTCGCCGTAACAACTGCATTTTCCGAAAAGCTGCAATCGCCGATTGTACCTTACAGAAAAACAACCGCGATAAACCGTGACATGCTGAGTGAAATGAAAATCGTCTCAACGTCCGGCGATAGCGCGTTGAACACTGCATTGCCCCTAAGACCAGCCGATTGTGGAATAGAAATCACGCATCAGGGATGGGATTTTGTTATTACCGCCAGCAGCAGCACACGCAACCAAGTTACTCTGGTTACGCGATTAACACTCCGTTGCTTTGACAAGGACCGGGGCGCGACGTTTTTCAATCAAGAATATTATGGAAAACAAGACTTCCTTGAATCAACCAATAGCGACATGAGCATCGCCCGAGAAAACCGACTATTCATGCTGCATGAAACGATCATTGACCGAGCTTTTGCTGGCATTAAATCCGAGAAAAGTCGTGGCATCGTCTTTGATGGCGAGGAAATCACGGCACGCGGCCAAAAGACGTTCATACAGGCCGCCGCAGAAGATTGGGATATGTTCAGCGCAGAGAGTAACCTTGTTCTTGAACGGCTCCCACGCGTTTTTGGCGGGTAATATTGGCAATAGATAAGAGGACCGCCCCCAAGGGTAACGGTCCTCTTTGTTTCAGTTTGGTTTGGTTTAGCGACTCTTTTTCTTGCGTGGCGCCAAGATGTTGTTATTCACCGGAACGTTGGTTGCCTGTAACTCGACATTCGTACGTGATGAAAAATCAATTATACCTTGGCGAACGCCACATGCCTTTGTGCGCATCACACCGATTTCGACCGCCAGCTTTAACGCATCTTTATTTAGCAATTCCATAGTGCCTGACATCAGCGAAGTCAGGCCGTATGCCACCCCAACTGCGTAAGCATCACCCACATAATTTTCAGTCCGGGAGAACAGGGCCTGAATTTTTGGCATTGCCGTTGCTTCCATATTTTTGACATTTTTAAGCTCGGCCTCAAGCGTGTTTTGGAATGTATCCGTAATCACAATAAGTTCAGAAACAGTGACAATAGATGGATCAGCCTGATTTGAAAGCATAGCCAATACGGTTTTATATTTTTCAATATCCACACCTGCATTGGTTATTTCAGCAAGCTCAATCAGCAATTGCGCCCGTGTAATGGTCAAATTGTAAACTTGGGCCCTAAAGAGAGTGGCATTGCTCACATTTTTTGAATTTTGTGCAATCTGCTGTTGAAGACTCTGTCTCTGTTCTTCAGCCGCCTGCATCAAATCCACATATAGCTGGCGATTTTGATAATTCGGGTCCAGCACTAGCTGAAAGAACTCATCCTCGATAATTTGGGCCAAGTCTCCGTCTCGCTTAGACGAAAGCTCATAGGCCGGACGCATCCAGCTAACCGCATTTTTCAAATTGATATCCCGGCCGTAACCGTGCGCCCACCGCATTCCTTCAACAAAACGGGCACCATACTGGTTTTTCTTAGCCGCTTCTTTGATCAGCTTGTCACCAAGAGCCCTATTACCGCCTTCATTGCGGAAGAACAGATGGACCAGCCCATACGCAAATCGGGCATCCGCAGCGATTATTTTTTTCTTTTTATCAAAGCTGCTGTAATTCATTGTCGACGCCATAATGCCGAGATCACGCGTGTTTGGTGATTTTACAAAATTGCCAAAAAGCTCGGTAACCTCTTCAGTATCAAACGCCTGTTGATATTGCCCAAGCGCCGTTAGATACGGCAAGCCTTCTTGAGGTGGCTGCTTCAGCATAACAGTTAGCGCCGCTTCGTCTTTGCCAAAGTCTTTGGTGATAAGAGCTGTATCAGGCTTGCCGAGTTTGGCGTAAATGCTTTTGCTTGGCCGCACATAACAAATGAAATTAATCGTGCTATTGCTGGTTGCAATCGCGTCGGCATCGTTGCTGGTTGACGACCCTGACGAAGAACCAGAACCCCCACCATCGGAGTCGCCTTTGATTTTCTTTGTAATTGAGGTCAGGTCATCAAAAAGACCTGCAGACGCACTCACCGGCGTCAGAACTAGCAACATAGGTACTAAAAATTTCCATGATTTATTCATCAACATCTCCTCTAATTTTGTCGTTGTAAGTGAAAAATTTCTGCAAGCATTGGATATCCAGCGTCTTCAAGGCTAATTGACAATTGCCGCATTGACGCTAACGTTGGCGCTTGCGCGAATGACTGAAACATTTCCTGCAAGTTGGTTTCCATAGTAGGTTCAAGCTGAAGGGTATCCTCATCCGCCACGTCAAAATCAAGGCTCTCCAACTCCAGGGAATCAGATTGGACTGGCGTCTCAAAAACTAGACTTTCATCACCCATTTCAAAACGCGCAGGAACTGTGCCCAGACTATTAATAATCAAGTTTGTCAGCCAGGCAGCGCCGTCAAAGCCAGCTGTATCCATCAACCTAGCCTTCTCCTCAACAACCGCATCAACCCTGTCGGATGAAGGTCGGTCGACCAGTGATTCGACGAATGCAGGCGGTTGTATCTGGCTATATTGGGGGGATATTTTTTCAAGTGTCAGGCAAGCAGAATAGAACGCAGCCACAAGAGCGGGCAATTGCGCTGTCTCAAGCATTGGCAACGCTGATATGCACAGATGGGGGTTAAACGGAGCCTGATCAAAAAGTGCAAACATCCCGTTTAGGTCTGATGGCATCATATCAGCCTTAATGGGGCGCGCACTGTATTCAAAATTTTCCCAAGGCAGGGCCGGTTGCCCGGGCAGCATCGCGTGAGAATGGCCCACATAGGTCGTCCGCCAGAACTGCAACGCCCCATCGAACAGGTCCAAGTCTGGATAAGCAAGGGCAAGCTCTATGGCAAACACTGGCGTTATAAGGGGAGACTGTACGGCGATAAGGCGGTGAATTTCTGCGACAAGATCCGCGTCACTGACCTTCGGGCGTTCATCTGGAATGTTGCCAACAAATGCAAAATGCCACTTGTCATCAATCTTCTTACGGTTCGTCGCCGTAAAACCGGTTACCTCTGCAGATTGATAAAAACCGTTCCGCAAGATATTTTTCAACCGGTCCTGATGCGGATCTTTGACCGATGACAATACAAACGAGAGGCCCGCAAAATGAGCGTTAAGCATCTGTGCCTGCGCTTTTAATCTAGCCCTGTCTAAAAACAATTTCTGGTCAATATTACTCTTGGGGGCATCCAGAACAAATTCTGCCGTGACAGATCGCGCTGCTCCAACTTGGGGAACCAGCGCGACCATCACTAAAGCAGCAACACCGACGACATGACGTTTAGAAATCATCTTCAGTTGCAGATGCCCCTGATGAACCCGAAACGCCACCGCTTGAAGTGCCAGTCAGCCGTGAACTTCCACCAGTTGGATTAGCCTTCTTGATAGGGTCTGTCGCCTTTTTGATTGGTTGGTTATTGGCGTTAATTTCGTCGCGCGCCTTATCCATTGCCGCAGGCGTCCAAACAAGAATGACACCGGCAATTGGCTGCTTCGAGACCGGGTGCTTTACACCCCAATATTTTGGTCTTGCACCAACAATGTCTAACGCAGCGGACGATGATTCTATGGCCACATCCAAGGCAGACCCACCTTCGTAGATTTCACCCCCATCGGCCAATTCTTTATAATCGGCATAATTATCTGAGGCTTTTGTTTTGAGGGCAATTTCGCCCATGAAGGAGCGTAGATCGCCCTGCGCTCGCGCCAAAGCTTCTTCTTTTGCGGCCTTGAGCATCAGTTGCGAGTTTGATTTTGCGCCTGCCTGAGCATAAGTGATAACCGCATAACCACCATTTTCATCCCGAACGATTTGCACCCCATAAGAGGTCAACAATTCCATCAGACCTTTGTTTGTTTTGGGGTTTGGAATATGTTGTGATAACGGCTTGCCACGCTTTGCCGGAGGAAGATAGCTTGCATCCTGTGACACCATCGCCCGCGCAACATTGCGTAAATTTTCCGATGTCACCACAACAACGCAAACTTCACCTTTGGCCCCTTTGCGTGACGTTTCGGCAACGAAGGCACGGCTAGTTCCAATAAGCATCTCGCGCGACATCGTGTTGACAACATTCTGAAATGTCTCGCCGCCTAGACTAACTACTATTTCATCAGCTTCTTCAGCTGTTTTGGGCGCTGGCGGCGCCGTTGCCGCCAACTCTTTGTCGAGTTCGCGGTGAACCACCTCAAGAGATTTTTCAAATGCGGATGCCAAGTCACGATTATCAACCGAAGCCGCGATACCTTCATCGGTCACCGGTGGAGGAAGTTCTCCCGCAAAGAGCCGGGTAGCAACTTGACGCGAAACCTTGGCCTTTAACGCTTCTAGAATTTGCCCCTTCGCATCTAGCACTGCTTTGTCATAGGCGTTCTGACGCTCATTTATATAATTAGGGTGGCCGGGGGGAACCATGACGAGGCCCATGCCAACCGATACAGAAAACGGTTTGCCCGGATCGTTCCAACCCTTGGCTTCTACATGGTCGTCACAGACTGAGGTAACGCCGTCAAGCGGCTCTAGCATCAGTTCAACTTCGGCATCAAGATCAAGGATATCTTCATTTGCGCTAGCCATTGTTGGCGCCAAAAAAACTGTTCCAAACGTGATGGATACAGCACAACAAAGCGCCAAATAATTAGCCCTGCCGGAACCGGCTGAGCGCGAGGTGGTTTGATCGAAACGTCGCATCTTATGCTCCTACTTAAAACTTTCTTTCATGTCTTCGATTCGGCTTTTCGCCTTTTTAACGTTTTCACGCGCGGCTTCGAGTCCGGCTGAGGGGTCTAGGCGTAATGGTCGGACAATAAATTTACTATTGGTGAGTTGCGTGGCACTGCCTTCTGTCAGTTCGAGAACACGGCCAGTGGACTGCTTTGATTGCACCCTCTCGATTTGAATCTTACCAACAGGAATTTCTTGAAAGCCGAGGCTTTCCTTTGTGTAGGGATCGATCATCCGATCACCCAAGCGAACAAGCTCATATATCTCGTTGCGCGCAAATGTCTTGCCACCCTGACCGATGGTTACAACATCACCATCAATGGCCACAATGCGGGCCGGAAAAATTGCGTTTTGAATAATCTGGCCAATCTTACGACCGCCTTCTTTGGCTAACGCACGATAATCACGATCACCCAAGATCATGATAGTATCCGAAAATTTAATCTGCGATGTGGCAACATCCAGTATGCGCACGCTGACTTCACCAAAAACCTGCTTTGTTTCTTTGACCCGGTTGTTGGTTTTCATTTTCTTTTGGTAAATTCTGGTATCCAGCTCGCGCAATATCATCACCACCAAGTAGTCGGCACCAACCTTATTACCCAACCGCGCTAGCTCCTTCGTCGCCATTCCTGCGCTTGCAACATGATTAAGCTCGGCTTGTGTATCGGCAAGGTTGCTGCGATCTATCATGGCAAAGCGCCGCGTTTGTGTAAGGTAATCGATGACACGGCTTTGAATTGCCAGCGCCGCTTTATCAGCCGCACGTTGGTCGGACACAGCGTCATCCACATACAAACCTGTAACCGCCATGCGCAAGCGGTTCAGCTGCTGAGATTGCTTGTATTTTGCAACCCGCACAGCCAGCTGAACGACGTAGTTATTGCCTAGTGACGGATCACGTTCAGACGAGAGCACATCATAGCCCTCTACAACACCTTTTGTTGCCGTGGTGATCTCCTTTGAGAAGGCCGAGGCAGCGGCATAGGATTCGCCCTGCTCTGTCTCGGCGCTGACTGCTGTCATTGCAGTTGCAGTTTTCGCCGCTACTTCAACACCATTCACCATGCTTACGGCCGATTGCACGCCATCTAAAATGGCATCTGCAAGGGTCGACCCCATCCCCTCTACTGTTACCTCAACAATATCAACGCGCGCTTGGGCGGCATTTGGCGCTCCTAATGATAGTGCAATCACCAACCCAAACATCCTAAGCGTCAATAATAATTTTCGGACTATCATCACTCGATCCTCTTCACATAACCTCATGGCCAAACGGCAAGGATCAGTTAACGCCTTTTGCATTTAAACGACTGACAATTTCATTTGCCGTAACATCGCCAGCACTTATCAGCGCATTGCGAACAGCTGTATTGTCCTCAGGTCCGCCAGCCTGCGCTTGAACAGGGCCAATGGCAGCCACTGTCTTTGGCAGACGTCTGGCAAGACTAAGCACCTCACCAGTAATCGACACTGTGACATTGTAGCCTTCAACACTTGATTCACGCGGCTGGTTCACATCAATGGTACCGATCGCAAGATATTCCACCTCACAATCGCGGGCAGCGGTGATGACAGACTTTCGCGTTTCCCGTGTCATTTTGCCATCAAGCGCCAACTCTTCTTCAACAATCGTTGGCTCTTCGCCACCACATTCATTGACAAGGTCCACATAGCTGATGGGCTCGTAATTTGCCAACGCCAATACGCTTTGCATTTTTTTGCTGAAATCAGCGGAAGACACCAAATCATATTCGCGCGTAACCGCTGTACGCTCTGCACCACGCTGGGAGGTTTGGCCCGATGAAGCGCTGCTTGTGTTGGTCTCGGATAGAGTGCTTTCTAGCTCAGTTGTATCATCTTGCGCTGTTACGATTTCAACACTGTTAAGCGAGCGTGAGCTTGAATTTTTTTCAACGTCAGCGTCAAATGTCGTGGTGTCACCTTCAATTGTGGTGGTCGCCTGCTTGGCCGCGAATATCCAGACCATATAGGCACCATCACCATCACCGCCACCTGACGCCTGTGTAAACAAACCATCAATCAAGGCTTGATTGATCGTCAAAAGCGCTTCAGCGTTCAGTGTCTTTGATTTTTTATCAACCGAGTGGCTCAGCTGTTTGCCAAGAAGATAATTATCCAGGTTTCCAAGTATTTCAGACCCGCGCGCCAGATATTCCTGCATCCGTCCTGCATCCATACAGGCACTGATATATTTGTTCCACGCTGCCTGCAGAGCTTGTTCGCGAATATTTTCTATATCTGCGGGTTTTGGATCTTTTGAAAAGGTACCCTTTGGCTTATAACTTGCCGAAGCCTTGCCGTAGAACGGTTGATCCGTGCTGCAATTTGCATGTGCTTGCTGCGCCACGATACTCGTTAAGCCAAAAACCAAACAGCCAATTAGCGCAGCAGAACGTATCATAATTTCTCTATCCCATCCTTAATTTTTCATCTCACATAAGTTTACGATAACTTAGCACCCTAGAAAATACAAGGCGAAGGGCCCGATGGCGTTTGGCCGGTCGGCAACAAAACCAGACGGCACAGACATACAAAACTGGTCCAAATTTTTGCATGAGTGGAAAAGCGGCATGGTGGCTTGGTTCCAGCTAAATTGAGAGCCGCAAATTGAGAGAGAGGCACTATCAATTGCCGCAACAAACAATACCTTTGATATACAAAATGATGTGCTATTTGTTGATAGCTTCTTCGACATGCTAAATTGGAAACAGACAACGATGCGTATTTCTACTTCTCGGGCAATCAAAATGACCAGCTTTGCCGGGTCCTTTATCCCCCTGCTCCTTGGTGCATTATGCGGCGTCGCTTTGCCTGCGATGGCCGATGAATATGATCAGATCGTTGTTCTTCGCAAAATGACTGTCGATGGAACCCAGCAAAGCAACAGTGCCATAGCGAACACACTTCCAGTTGCCCTAACCATGGCGCTCACCGACCTTGGCATTACCCCGATAGATGCACGATTTGCCATTGCTGCGCATTTGGACAGCGCCGAGACAACTCCGGATATGATCACCGCGCTGCAAGGCTACGATGCGGAACGCGCGGGTCGCTTGCTAATTATGGAGGTGTCGACAACGCCGGACATGGCTGCCCCCGAATTTATTACCCCGCTTGTTTCTATGATCAATGTCGAGACCGGCCTGAACACGGGCATCGTGACAACATTGTCGATCCTGCCTCCCTTTGATCAGCCTGGTTTAAATGCCGCTGCGGCAGCCCTTGCCCGCTCTATTGCCCGGCGGATGGATGATAATGGGTATCGGGTCAAACCCGGGAAAATCAAACCATGGGGTGGGCCAGCTCACAGCATACGGCTTGCGCTTGAAGGGTTTGGCGGCTGTGAACAACAAGCATTGTTGACCATCATGGAGGAAGAATTCCCTGGTTTTTTGGGAATGGAGCTAGAAAAAGCGCCGAACCCAACCTACGCAATCTACCGCTATGAAACCACCGCAACCAAACAGCGACTCAAGAAATGGTTGCAGCTTCTAATGACTGAAAACCTAGCCCGAACGGCCACCAGCAGTGCAGATAATGTGCGGCTATATATCCAGAAGAATGATTTCCGCCTGCAAAAAGTTACAGATAATGTTATTTTTACCGCACAATGTGGCGGCTGATGAACGCAGCGTCCCAGACCTAAGCGTTCCCGTAAAAGAGGTTAGAAAAAAATGATTTGTAAACCGACAAAAGACAGAGGTGCCGTTTCTCTTTCCAGCTATATTTACGCCATTTTATGTTCTTCGTTGCTGCTGTGTGGAACTGGATTTACCGCCCATGCGGACGAGCAAATTTTTGTGTTTTCGTCTGACAAAGGAAATCAATATGCTCAGACGCGTGCCCTAAATACAATCAAATCACGCCTCAGCCGTTCAGGTTTTTCGGTTCGAAACGATGCCTCACTCCTCAGCTCTATTGGTATTGACGAAGACAGCCCGAAGGACTTTATCCTAAGGCGCAGCACAGCCTTGGCCCAGATCGCTGGAAATGCCACCCTCATATTTATCGACAGCACCCTGACAACCACTAACTTTGATCGTGAAGTGCGGATGAGCGCCGCGCTCTACAGCACCGCGAGCAATAGTTTTTTAACCAGTTGGTCAGTGCCAAATACGATTGTCATCCTGCCGGCCGATTGTAATCAGGCATGTGCTGATGGTCTGGTCGCTGACGAGGCAGAAAGAATGGCCGACACGCTTGGCGCCAGCCTTGTTCAATTACTACAACGGCCAACCGGTGCCAGCGATAGCAACGGCAATAATGTTGCCATTCTGGATGTTGAAATCATCGATTTTTCCAATAGTGAAATCATTCAACTGATCGATCTTATGCGCAATGAATTTCCCGGCTTTGTAGATATAACGCGCGCGCAATCATCAGGCCCTCGCTATCGGATGCTGTATCACACCACGGCTGACCTCCAAAAACTTGGAACATGGGTCGATATCTCGCTCGAAGAGCTTGGCTTTGCGGTCGACACCGACATCCAGCGCTCTATTACCGAGCAACGGATCGATATTCGTAAAATTGACCCGGCCACTCGCAAGGGCAGCACTGGCAATACAGTAAAGTATAATTAACCACGATATATTTAAGCCCAAATCCTGCATTGCCGTCCCTTTTAGGCCAAAAGCAATCCAAAAAATTTCATGTCTTTGCTGAACATGTAAATGTGGGAGAATGAACGTGATAGATGATGGTGCCAATCCCTTGGCCGAAGTTGCCTTAGCCCTTGCAATGGCCTTTTTCAGCTTGATGGTCTTGACGCTGTTTGCTCTCACGCATCAGCCTGAATCGACAATTGCCGATAGTATAGTCGTCCAGAAACCCGCCGCACAGATTTCAACCGAACCACCAAAACTTGTCATTCTTCATGCAACCGGTTTGTTTGATGACATGTTGCGCCCGATTAATGGCCATGATCTGCCAGCAGGACAGCCCATAACACTGGGGGTGCAGGCCGATGTCACCATGGCCGAGATGATGCGCTTTCAACAGGCGCATCCCGCACTAGACCTGCAAATTAGTGAATTGACGGCTGAATGGACTGACCTTCTTGAAGCCAAATTGGGAAGTTAAGATGCAAACACAGATGTCACAAGGCCGATCACACTTGGTGCCAACCAATTATAGGATTTTGGCCACACTCGGCTATTATTTCCGTCTATGTCTGGGTGTTGTCATCGCTGTCACGGCGATGGCTTCCGCCAGCGCAGCAGCTGAACCAACACCTGTAGTGAAACGCATAATCATTCAAGAAGCCAAAAAATCGACACATGTTTCCCCCAGCCTCGCTTTGGCGGTTGCCTATGTTGAATCGCGCTTTCAATCGGATGCTCTTAGCCCAAAAGGTGCCATCGGTGTGATGCAAATCATGCCGCGAACTGGCCGGACTGTATTCGGCCTAACATCTCAGCAGCTGTATGATTCCAAAACCAATATCCGCGCTGGCATCAAATTCCTTGACCAGTTGATCAAACAATATGATGGCCGGATTGATCTTGCGCTGTCGCATTATAATGGTGGGTCGGCTGT